>Ga0307515_10004597_pt1 | contig 28398 bp, 18 predicted proteins | sample 17_EM_MG_FD_194513 | JGI IMG/M metagenome (GOLD analysis project Ga0307515, IMG submission 194513) | Populus trichocarpa ectomycorrhiza microbial communities from riparian zone in the Pacific Northwest, United States - 17_EM | ecosystem: Host-associated > Plants > Roots > Unclassified | place... | reverse complement strand
ACGTTTTGCGGCTCATTTACAGTGTATTTTTGCATTTATTATATTTCAGTCCCTATAATTTGCATAACTTATAATTCAGTCACTACATTTTATTTTTTTCAATTCCTTTATTTGAATATAACTTTATATACTTCATTTAGAATACATAAGATGTCATGCTCGCGCGCTGCCGTGGACTTGTGGCATACATGTTGGTTATCATGGACTTATAAAGAAAACATAAAAAAATTTCATATAAACTATTGCAATTTATAATGTTTTCAAGATAAAATGTGCAAAGATAATTTAAAAAAAAACATAAAAAAAAACAAAAGGGAAAAAAAATTAAAAAATGTCTTTAAATTTCTCTTGCTTTTAAGGTAGGTGGTATTTCTTTTTGTGGTGATGTTGTGCTTTAAAAAAAAAATAAAAAATTTACTTAAAAATACATAGAATAATATATTTTTATTCATTATAAATTATTTCTAACATCAACATATCAAAACAATAAAAAAATATAAAAAAATTATTTCAATAAAAAAATAGATTCTTAAAAAACACGTTTCAAACTCTTTCACCTTCTTCCTAATGCAAGCCGAGGTGAAATAGATGTTCTTTTTAACAAATTATATTAGTTTTTAACTCGCAATACACCACATGTCCAACCATATTTTAACCTTAAAAAAATACAAAAGTGTTAGAAAGTTAAAAATTTAATTAATATTGGTCGAAACACTTTTAAAATATTTAAATTACAACACATTAGATAGATTAGATGATAAAAAATATATCAGACAACGACACGTTGGATTGACTTGGGTTAACCATGTTACATTACAAAACTCGCGACATGAGGTGTAAAATTATGATAAAATCATAAAACTCATATGAAAACAAGTTAGAAATTCCAATTATAAAACCAAACAGCGATTGTCGAAAGCGAAAAAAACATTCGTTAAAAAAAAATCAAAAAAATAACTCAAGTAAATCCATATCAGTAGTTAGCACAATATCGTAGGGCAGGCCACGTTGTTTTGAACATAAAAAGAAAAAAGCCAAGGCAATGCTAGGATTTCTAAATAAGTAAAAGAAATTTGAAGCTTTAGTAATTGAGTTGACTCAGTTCAACAAGTTTGATTAATTTAAAGATATATAAAAAAAATACAATCTTGATTTAATAACATGAAAAACAAAGCAAACACAGGCAAAACTTTTAAATCTCGGTTAATCTTCCAATATCATAAACCGTGAAATCCCATACACATGCTTAACCAAGAATCTTGATTCCTAATTAATTTAATATTGAATGATAAAATAAAAAAAATTAATTTTAAAAATTTATCAAAGTAAAAAAATAGCAATAAAAAAATAAAAATTAAAATAGGAATCACAAAAAAATATAAATCATCTAAATTAATATATATATATATATATATATATATATATGATCAAAAGAACAAGAAAATTTTGAATAAAAAAAAATGAGGATAAAATTAAAAAAAATTCTAATTTGAAATTATTTTTTCAAATAAAAAAATTAAAACTAAAAAAATATTGACAAAATTTGAAGAAAAAAGAAGAAGGTGCAACTGTCATTTATTCAGGGGGCAGCACACAAGTTGGGGTGGAGAAGAGAGCAATAAAAGAGGAAAATCAAACCGATATCAAACCAGATAGAATCACCATACATATGTCACCATAAAAACATAGTTTTAAAACCCGGCCCGACGAGTCGACCTGGGACCTGGCTGACCAGGAGCTGGAACCGGGGCGGGTTGATGAAAAAACTGGCTAGGGATTTGGCCCTGTAAAACGCAGTCGACTCGGCGGGTCAACCCAGGTAAACCCGGCTGAGACATGACTAAGTTTTATATATATATATATATATATATATATATATATATATATATATATATATATATATATATAAGTAATCTCATCCGCGGTACAAAAAGGTCAGAGGAATTTAAGTTCAAGGCAAGCTTTTTACTTGTTTGGCTCTCTTCATTTCAGATCTGTAAATCAATGTAAGATTAAGTTGTTGTTATCTCTTCAATTTTTTGTTCTTCATTTGGGAAAGGTATTACTAACTCGCTGAGAGTCATGACTCTATCTCTCACCTCCCCTCTTCTATTGCTGTCAAATAGAAGATTAAAATTCTGGTTTAAGAATAAAAATGATATGCAATAAGTGAGGAAATTGTGGGGTTTTCTTTATTGTTGCAAAACCAAGAACCGAGACCGTGCAATTTTACTTTTTAGAATAAAGAAACAAAAACCAGAGAGCAACAAAAGCCAAGTTTGTATGAGGGAGGGCCGGAGGGGTATGGGTTGTGTCTACAACTTGCATACCTTTATTGGTTTGTAGCAACATCAAATGCCAACTTTCTGGTTTTCTATGGGTCAAGCCAGCTGTTCTCAATCGCTCTTTCCAATTTTTATGGCTACATACTTTGCTTTGAATTGGTCTCTTTTAAAAAGGCCTTCCGGATTTATCCTCGTCGTGATCTACTATAAAATTTTCGGAATCTACAAAAACATTATAGGAGAATGCTCGTAGTGATCTTTGATGTGAGATATGTTGTGGGGGTCTTGTATAATATTGAGGAGTTGAGGGTTGTTGGGCACAAAGGGATCTTGAATTAAAGAATTCTTGTTTGACAAACGAAGTAGAAAAAGTAGCATTGGTTCCAAACAAAGAGTAATAAGTGTGATAGTATTTGTTTTTATTGGCTTTAATTGCAAGGACACTAAGAGAAAAGCCAACCTTTTCAGGTCCTTAACTACGAAGAAATCAATAATTAAAAAGCCAATAAGATTGATCACTTCTTTTAGCAGTTTGAATTCAACATGTGTGAGTTGTGCGGTTTTGGGATTTTTGTTTTTTGACTTTTTCAGCACTTAGTTTTCGTATATCCATGCAGTTCCATCTCCCGTAAGTTACATGTTGCATTGGTTGGAATTCTTTTTTTTTTGTTCAACCCATCTAACCCGTGATCCAATTGCTATACCGGGTCAACCACCGGGTCGGGTTTAAAAACTATGCCTAAAAGTAAAAAGGATGCCAAAACGAATTGAAAGATATGACAAACAATGTTTCCTCTAATTTCACGTAAGCAACCCACGTGTCGAAACCACTCATTTTCTTCCTCTTCTTCTATCTGCTTTGCTCTTCCCTTTCCCGATCTTGTTGAAGGTGTTGACTAGAAAGATTTCAGTTTAGGTGCATAAAAGAAAAGAAAAGAAAAAGGAAATGTGGTGCAGAAAGAAACACATAAAAAAGAGATGTTTTTTTTTTTCATCTCGCGACATCAAAGGAAAATTTTAACAAAAAAACACTGCTTAAATACAGTAATATTACTCTCAATCCATGATAAACGTCTAATTATATATATATATATATATATATATATTTTAAATTTTAATTTTAATTAATAAAAAATAATATTTTAATTTTTGATGTCAAAATTAAGTAGTATTTTTGATAGAGCCTAAAAAAAAGATTCTCTTAAAAAAATAATTTGTGTCCAGGCACATAGAGTCGAGGGCTTAGCGGACCTGGGCCAGGGAGGCTTGGTCCAATTGGTTTAAATAAGAAGAAATAAAGAACGTAACGGACGACGAGTTTTACTAACACATCCTTTACCAACTCGGAAACCGCCATTTCTTAAGAGTTTGAAATCCAAGCCTTTTCCTTTATGAATTCGGACCTCATGGCTGAGCTACTTTGATCACTATATATTTAAGTAATACCTGCTTCTATTATTCTTTATCTTTTCTATCTTGCGTTTACAAGTAAGTACTCCTCTCTCTCTCTCTGTTTTTTTTTTTTATTTGCAATTTACGTGCCATAATTAGGGTTACATTAAGGATTAAGAATTAGGTTCAGTGAATTTTGATTGTGATTTCCTCAGTTGTGTTCAGTTGCCCTAGTTTTGGATAAAGGAAAAATTATATCATGTTAGCCCTATTTTTGGATGAGTAGATATGTTGTATATATGGAAGCTTTGATTTCTTTCCAAAACAGAGCAGTATGAGTATTTGACATGCTTTAATATTGTCTCATTGCAGCACTACTGAGATTATTACATAAGCATGAAGAATTTACCCACTGTGTCTACAATGGTGGCTGATCAGAATACAAAAGACTTGGTGGAAGAAGATGTGGGGCTTGCCTGCCCTCCTTTCGATGAGGAAGATTTCATGGCTGCTGAAGCTTCCTTTTTTGACCTGTCCGAACAAGTGTTTTTCAGTGGATTTGAGGGTGATCATAAAGGTGAGTCATACTTGTCTGTCTGTCTACGTACTTGATCCGATCATATTTGATCATGGTTTTTGTTTCAACTAACTTGACTTGTTTCGTATTGATCAGGTGCGGAAAGTGTTCAAGGATCATCCGGAAACCTCCATGCGGTGCAGATCATGCAGAAAAAGCATGGCAAGGGCAAGGACATGAAGGTTTTAGAGCAGGTCTATAAGCACAGGGACAACGCTCCTAAAGATACAAATACTGAAACAAGAGCTGAAAATATCGAGTCCGATAAGAAGACATCAACAAAAGCTGAAACTATTGAGTCCAATAAGAAGACATCAACAAAAGCTGCAATTGTTGATGACAAAGTCTCATTTGAGCTGAGGATTAATTCGGCAAAAAGGAAACTACAAGAAAGTTATGAGAATATTGGAAAAGGTTAGTGACTTCTTTCTTTCTCTTGTTTATGTTTCCTTCGATCTCTTTTGCACTGTAATTAAGATCCAAGTATGTTGTTCTAATGTTTTTGTTTTCTCGTGATCACAGAGAAAAAGAGGAGACAGATTCAAGTCCTTAGCCTATCAGAAGTGCCTAAATTTCCTCAAGTGAAATGCAAGCCTGAGAAGCATCGCAGCGGTTTTGCACGCAAGTTCAGGAGTTTTGCTGCTTGCCACTAGCCTACCACGAGTTGCAATATCAAGAGCATTACGGAGTCCAATATCACAGATGGACAGAGAAATTAGATTCTCGGGTGTCTTGATGGATTCATGAAAGAGGTGGTTTCTAATTCTTTTTGCTGACATAATGGAACTCAGCCCTGACAGCGCCTGCGGAGTAGGCCTATCTAAAGATTAAATTTTGTGTGTAGTTGTTTTTCCTCCTCTCTTCTCCTCCCTGCTCAGCCACAATAGGGATAGTTAGCCCTCAATTTCACTATATTTGTAGCAATTGGCAGCCAGCGACCAGTTGATGTTGCCGTGGGCTTGCCCTTTCTTGTAAAGTTGTGTAATGGGATTTGCCCTTCTTGTAAAGTTATGACCAAATTAATGAAAATCTTTCATTCTTGAAAAAAAAAAAAAATTTTTTTATATTAAAATGATTTAAAAATATTAATTTAAACAAAAAAAACCATATTTATTAAAAACAATGACAAACAATTCTAACATGGATTGAGGTCTTTACATTATTATAGAGCCTGTTTGGTATTCTTTTAAATTTTAACTTATTTTTGTTAAAAATATATTTTTTTTATATTTTTAAATCGTTTTGATATGCTGATCTTAAAAATAATTTTTTAATATATTTTTAAATTAAAATTACTTTAAATTAAAATCGCTATCACAATTTCAAACAATCTTATACATCTCACTTATCCTACTTAGCACATCTCTACAACAATATTTTTTAATAAGTGAAAATCTCTAGTTTTATTATAAAATTTATCAGCTATAAAAAATTATTTGTATCTCTAATACATGGATATCGGACAAAAGAACTTCTACCTTGAAAAAATTATTATCTATAGTAATATGTCTCAATATAAATTATAATTACAATAAATATTAATTTAAATAATCCATACAGTTTAGTATTGTTTTTTCTTTCCTCTATGAAGCAGATCCCCGGCTCCAATATGCTGCCTGCCTTTTTAAACTTTTTTTTTTTATTATTATTATATTTGTCCTCCAGGGTCTCTCTCTCCCGCGCGAAGAAACGGGAAATGGGAGGGAGAATAAAAATTGAAAAAAAAGAAGCTACAGTTCTGTTCACACCGCTCGCGCTAGAATCGTATCGTACAGTTCTCGAGGTAATTAATTAATTAACAGGCCCTGTTCTTTTTTTTTTAAAATGTAATAATAGTTATTTTTTAAAATATTTTTTATTTTAAAATATATTAAAATAATATTTTTTATATTTTAAAAATTATTTTTAATATAAAATTTTTCTTTAAAAAATAAAAAATTTTCAAACTTTTTCAAAAATACTTTAAAAATTCAACTTTCCTCCCTTTTTTTTTTCTTGTTTCGCTCACAGTCATAACATCTTAAATTCCAATATACATCTTAAAATGCTTAATAATTTTTTTAAATAATATAAATATAACTTTTTTTATATATATATTTAATTAAAAAATTATTTTAACAAGCTACTTCTATTCTAATATATTTAATATTAATATTTTTTTTAAAAAGTATTATTAATAAACTTTTTTCTAATTAACGAAGACTTTCTATCAAAAAATAAAAAAAACTAGTTTGTTTATTATTTTAAGTTTTTCCATTATAAATATGTTTGGAGTGCAATTTTTTTAAAATATTTTTTTATTTAAAAATGTACTAGAATAATATTTTTTTATTTTAAAAAAATTATATTTTATATCATATCAGTACATCAATTTAAAAATATAAGATAAAAATTATTTTCTTAAGAAAAAACATTAAATTTTTGACAAACACCACGGCGTTACCAAACACAACCTAAAGATGCCCTCAAGTCGTCACTTCTGAATATTTTCAAACTCACGCGCAAGCTTCCCTCCCTCCCTCCCTCCAGCTTCCTTCGAATCCCTAAAAGAATCAAAACCTCAATATAAAAATATTTCTGTGGTTGAATCTCTGATTCCCTGTCTTATTATTTCTTAGATTTGTGAGGTGAAAATGGTGGAGCAATGTGTGAGCAATGGACCGAAAAGGAAAGAGGTTGCTAAAAATGGCAAAAAAGAAAAGCAAAAGACAGAAGAAACAGAGACACAGAGGAGAACGAGTGATAGAATCAAGAGCAAGCAGAGAGAAGAGAAGGAACGATTGGTGAGAAAGAGAGTGCAGATATTAGACGAGCAAGAAGAAAAAGGAAACCTTAGAAAGAGATCAAATGCTAATGTGACCGAGGAGGAGGAGGTTGTAATGGCTGAAAAGTTGCTAAATCAGGTTTTGGGGTCAACTGAAAAGCAAAAGGAGGTGACTTTAAGTGATGCTGGTGGTGTGGGTAATGTGGTGACGGAGAAAAGTGCTACTGTTAAAGTTAAGGACACTTTGAGGTTGTTTAACAAGTTTTATCTACAGTTAGTGCAGGTATTCTTCTCTTTAAAACCACTTTGGGTTGAGTGGTTTCATAATGGGCTGCTTGTTTCGCCTGATTTTTGTTGTGTGCTTAGTGTCATGGCTTGTTTCTGTGTTATTCTTTGAATATTTTGTTTTCATTGTTTTTTTTTTTATATATAATTTGAGTTGAGGGAGGAGCTCACATTCTTTTTTATGGTGCATAGGAAGAAGAGTTGAGGTGTGCAAAAGCGAAAGTTGATAAAAACGTCTCTAAAGGTTCAAAAAAGACCTCTAAAGGTTCAAAAAAATCAGTTGATAAATCCAAGGTTAGCCTCTCCTTCTGCCTTTTGCTTCAGTTATGCTAATTTTTCTGGCCTTTGTGTTGCTTTTGCTTAATTTGCTACTCTTGTTAACCATTTTTACTTTTCATACGCGGAAGTTTGTCAAGTTGCACAAACCATTTCTTAATTTGCATCTTTCAAGTAATCACCCGAGGAATTACATTGTTATGCCATTAGAGTGCCCTGAAATGAAACATTATTGTCTTGGATCCTCTCACCATGCGATTTCATGTCTATTTTGAGGTCCTTTGGGGATAGAGATGCTATGGTAAGCTCTTGCTTGAATACCAAACGTTTAGTAGAATCTGGGTTTTGGGCAGTATATTTGAGAGCTTCAGTTTTTTTTTTTGTTTATATTATAGCAGTAAGGCAGGCTGAGGATCTGGATGAGGATGGTAAGGCTCGAATGGAGCTCAATAAAAATGTAAAAATTTGTCTAATTTTTAAAATGGAGCCTTTGTGAAGAAATGGTGCTAAGAGTGAAGGAATTATTCTCCTTGAAGGAATGACAATCACAGGTCTTATGGAAGCAGGGTTGAGAGTTAGGTGTAGTTTCATACAGACTGCTCCCTGTGCTGATTATCTAGGTGTTGATGGGAACAAAGCAAGAGTTCCAGTGGAAGAAGTATCAACCTTTTTCCTTTTTGAAGGATATTTTTTTTGAGAATCTTGTATTTTTGGTGCATCCGACAACCTCCTTTATTAATACCGAGGATTTCCTGAATTTTGTTGATTATTTGTTTTTTAATTATAGTTGAAACTTATATTATTTTGATGCCATTTCCTGTGAATAGGTGGCACTGGTTGCCGTGTGTAATTTATTTTCTTTATTAATAAAAAAGGCCCTTTGGTGATTCAATTTGCACAAGGAAATCTTGTCTATTAATTAGAGGATTCTTGTGATGAGTTGAAGAATTAAACCAGAATACTTAAATTCTGTTTTCCTAAGTCCTCCATCACACACATACTAGTTTTCCTTTACTGGACACCAAAAAGTCCTAGTTGTCTGAAACTAAGTTGGAAATAGAAAACAAAATAGGAAATGGGAAATGATAAATACTTGATGCTCCTGATGGATATTGTAATTAAGCTAAGATTGCTATATAGTATTAATATTTCCAAGTAAGAGGAGTTCGTAAATTGACTAGGTTTACAAGCAACCTTAAAATCTAAATCAAATTAAAGTAACTTATACATTTTCTTTTGTTGGTTGCATCATCATACCACATCCATCTCTTGGAGCTATGAACTTCTTTGGAGTTGAATCGTTTAAGTGATTGATTGTGCTCTAAAGCATTGAGAATGTTAAATTGGGACTCTGATACCAACATAGTTGAATCAATCTCTTTGCTGTCATTTCACGATCTGAATTGTTCTTTAACTCTGCATTTCCAAATGTTCTTTTGTAACATTTTCTAACATATATTTGCACTGTTGATTTTCAATTAATAGTAGCAAGTTGAAATGTTGTTTTGCGATTTGAACACTGCATATTTTCTCCTATGTATGCTAATCCACAATTTTGGTGCAGAAAGAAAACACAGCTGAAGATGATAAGAAAAAATCCAAGCGTCCTGATTTAAAGGCAATATCCAAGGTAAGTGAAGATTCAACGAGTCTTTGACTCTTTTTAGAATTCTACCCATTTGTCTTACTTCTAATAGAACTACTATTTATGAACAATTCATCTCAGGTGCAATTCCACCTTTCTTGATTGCTATACTGGTCATAAATGGATGAATATTGGGCACTTCTTTGTTTAACTTGTGCACCTTTTGAATTCTTGATTTAAAATTCACTAATCAAAATCACTATATATATTAGCTTTTCAATCACATAAAATTTGAATCAATTTTCTTTATTTACTGTTTTTCTCTTGGTCATATCCATATTCAAAAAATTATCATCTTTGCTTCTTGACGTTATAGATATGATGACGACGACGTTTCTTGTCAGTTTTTTCTTTCAAAATTCTATTCTTCGCAATGAAATTGAATGAGACTGATTGTAGAAGAACATGATGTTATGCTTTGTTTATTTGTAATTAGGAAATAATCTCCATTTTCTCTTCAAAACGAAAAATTCTGGCAGATGATGGAAGCTAATGCTATAATGTATCCTGAGAAAACAATTGGTGATCTTCCAGGTTGGTAACTTGTATCTCTATTGCTTTTGACCATTCACACTTTCATACTTTTGTTTGACTTCAATAACCTGAAAATTACTTTTAGCATCTCCTATAACATGTATGATTCTGAAATATGCACCTGCCTCATGCTGGGAAGTGATTTTTTGGGTCTAACTGTCAGGTATCAATGTTGGGCACCGGTTCTATTCCAGAGCTGAAATGGTTGCTGTAGGTTTTCATAGCCACTGGCTGAACGGAATTGATTATATGGGACAGTTCTACAAGAAAGGGGTAAGCATCTGTTTTATCTGTACTGTTACCATTATTCTTTTTCTTTCCTATTTGCCTTGGCAGAAGGGAGATGTATGGTCATCTTTTTTTTTTTTATTCCCATCTTGCTTTGTCCTATGATATACGGAATAGAATCTTTGCTTTTTGTGGGGAGAGGTTGGCGGTGCTGAGCAAGGAGGACTTTTTATTTTGTGAATTTGGTAGATTTTGCTCTGTGAGAGGGTCCTATTTGATGGAGATATTATGCTTGCTGTTGTTTGATGTATTTGGATGGATTGGAAATAATGTTTGTTAAAACTATTCCCTTGCCTGGTGGATACTGTGAAATATAATAGTTTCTTGAAAATGTTCTGGAGCTTTTTCTAGGAGTTTCTGTAGCAGATATTTGATGGGATTATATTGCCCTTTTGTATTGATTTTGATGTGATAGTCTTCTCATATGGAGGATTCTAGTTCTCCACATGGTAATCTTCATGCACTTATTTATCAAACTTATTGTCATTCAGAATGTAAGATGTTGTTTAAGCATGATATTGTTATCATATCCCTCCACATTTCTCAACATTTCTTTGGACGATCTATGCTAAGCTACCAACAGTTTAAGTTTTTTTGCTTTATAGCTTAGTCATGGTGTAATATCATATTTCCTTACAACACTGTGATGTTATAAATCTTGTACATCAATAACTACTAGTAATTGGAGGATTCTTGACTGAACCAATTTGTACATTACAGGATAAGAATTGATGTGGCAACCATTTTTCCTTCAAAATTTACAGGTGTACCATAACTATATGTTCCCACTTGCTGTAGCCATTGTTATTTCGGGGATGTACGAGGATGATCTGGATAATGCTGAGGATGTTATCTATACTGGTCAAGGTGGTCATGATTTAACTGGAAATAAGCGTCAGATTCGTGACCAAAAGTTGGAGCGTGGTAATTTGGCATTGAAGGTGCAATTAACTTAATCCAAAAACCTCCTTGATGTGTATTTCTCTTCCATGATTAGTATGTGAACTTGTACCTATATTATATATTTTTCCTGTGTTAATAATGTGTAAAGTTTGTTATAGCCTTATATGGCATATTGAAATATTGGTTCTACTCTCATTAGCTTAAATTTTTAAGTTGGATGCTCAAAATTTCTATTAGGGCATTGAGTCTTGTTATGTTCTCTAATGTTCTAGGGCCATTCTTTGGGCCGGGTCCAGCTATCAAGTATGTAGGTGCTGATCATGCAAAGTAATGAGCATTATCCAGTGAAGAACTATCATGCCCATAACTGATCATAATTGACATGATAACGTTAATACAGATGGATGGAAATTCAAGAGAGGACTGGATAGTAAATGAACACTAAACTTGGAGGATAGTGTTGCTAACTTGTGATAAGCTAGTGTAAATTGAGGGAGGGATGTTGAGATGGTTTAGTCACATGTACTATAATCATACGGATGCACCAAAGTGGAAGAGCAAATAGATTTGAGTTTGAGAGAGGGGGAGAGGTAGGCAGAAAAACATTATGCATTGAAGTGGTGAAGGGGATGTAATATCACTACAATTCATCGAAATTTGGCACCTAACGGAACATAATGAAGAAATGATCTTGCAGCTGACTTCAATTAGTTTGGGATTAAAAGTTTATTTCCTTTGAATATTACAATATTTCTCTCAATATTTTGAAAACTGATGTCTGCAGTTGCAGATCTTAATTATAAAGTCACTTTGTCTGCATCAATGGACCAATGCTGTCTTGCAAATGGGTATACTGGATAATTTGGGTTGGGTTTCAGGCGTGTATGGTTTGGATTAGCAGCTTTGTCTCCCTCTTCCCTGTTGGTACATAGGAGAGCAATAACTGGGAAGGAAAATATGGGATTTAAACCTGCCATGTCAGCATTAAAAAAAAAACTCCTCTTTGCTACTTGACAAAAAGTTGATCCTCACTATCCCCCACATATTTTTCACCATTTTGTGGCGTCTTCTTGTGATTCTTTTTGTTAGTGTTGTGCTGACATGATCGCTTCTGGTTGAAGTAAAGGCATGTGCATGTTGTATCAAAGAGAAACACAGCAGAGGTTGTCTTGATTTGAATTCAAAAACACATGGGTGCATGTGCATGTTGTATGTATGCATTTATGTATGGAGACGCCCATACACAAATGGTTTTCCATGAGACTATTAAACTGACATTTTGTTCTCTCTCTTGCTCTTTCTTCATGCATGCATGTGTATATACGTATACATAGATACCACACACAAAGGGTATCGAGATGAGACTATTAAACTGACATTTCGCTCTCTCTCTCTCTCCATGAATGCATGTGTATACACATATGTAGACACCACACTCAAAGGGTATCGAGATGAGACTATTAAACTGACATTTCATTCTCTCTCTCCATGCATGCATGCACTTGCATTGGGGTGGTATGCTAATGTGGGGTCCTGTAGTTTGGCATTGAAATTAAAATCTCATTGCTCGATTACTGCTTGTTCTGCATTTAATTGCAGAATTGTGTGGAGCAATGTGTTCCTGTGCGAGTTGTTCGAGGCCATGAATGTGCTAGCAGCTACTGTGGCAAAGTTTACACCTATGATGGCTTGTACAAGGTACATCTTTAATTCACATGGTGTCTGTGTCCTTGTGCCATGCAACAAGCTTTGAGAAAAAAACTGAATAAAATTTATGAGATCTGTCATGGCCCTTTTCCCCTTTCTCATGCATACCTCTTGTATTTTGCTATCTCTTCCTATACATGTGTTGAAAGCAATCACTTATTCTGATATCTGCTGATGGTGTTTTTATGTGCTTTTATAGGTTGTTCAATACTGGGCTGAGAAAGGTTTATCTGGATTTACTGTGTTTAAGTATCGACTGAGGCGGCTGGAAGGACAGCCACTTCTGACCACCAACCAGGTTTTTATGTTTCCTTTCCAAATCAAAAGACAGAATATTCTGCTTTCTTTACCGACTGTTGTTCATTGGCAAAATCTCTTTCTTAGAGATACCAGTAGGGCTATTATTTTTTTATATTTAAATTTGTCTGATTCGGACTACAAGTGGCTGCAGTGTAGGCTCCTGCAGCTTTTTGGTCTTGCTGCTCGATAGGCTCTACTTAATATCTTTCTTTGTTGCCTTTGTGTTTAATAAAAGCATTTTTTCTGGCAACACTCTCCCAGATGCTGATATCAAATGGTGCGCACCAATTCTAGGCTATTACCACAGGGGTTGTCTATGAATCCAAATATGTATTTTGTTTTGGTGATTGAATATTGTAAACAAATGGTGTTTGCAAAGCACATGCTATGCATCCAATGTTAATACACCTTTGGGACATCCAACATTTTAGTTTAAGATGCTCCAAACACACTTGGGTCACCCACCTTATTAAGTGTTTGTTTGACATTGAGGTTAAATCTGTTTTTCGTCATAATTTGAATTTTTTTTGCTTAAAATTAAATTTCTTAGTATTTTTGGATCGTTTTGATGTGCTGATATCAAAAATGAATTTTAAAAAATGAAAAAACATTATTTTAATGTATTTCTAAGTGAAAAAAACTTTGAAAAACAATCTCTACCACACTCCTAAACACTCCGTAAAGCCAACATGAAAATTATGTGAGGTCAGCTTCATTACCATCTGTAATACCTCAGTTCAGCATTCAAAGTGCCAGCTCATGTTGCTTCTGGGGCCACCTGACCTTAAACAAATATCATGAGTTCTCTAGAGCATCAGCTAGGTAGGTTTTGGGATTTTTCTTTAATTTTCCTTTGGGAAAATTCCTACTGCATCAGTGTTCCTCTCCCATTGTGGCTGACTTTAAATTTTCATAATGAGATTGATATCTTTAAGTGCCACTATTCTTTAGTTTTGGTTAGATAATTGGCTACATTGGTTCCCGTCCTTCCCATTCAGCGCTACAATTTGAGCATTCTTCCTCACTTGTCACCGGTGCATTCATAAGTTTACATGGACAATGTTGAAAGCATCTTCAAGGTTGTCCCTTAATTAATCCTCGATAGGTCTCACCTCATCTTTCAACATAAAGTACAAATTTCATTATGGTTTCGTGTTTAGTAGTGATTTTGGATTGTATAATACTCCAGTGATGCTTCTTCTCTCAACCATCATGTATTTTCTCTGCATAATATCCTGGATGTTCCCTAAATTTCAATTATTTTTTTTTATTGGATGTTGCTTATAAAAATGGAGTATCTTTTGGATACTGTTCTCCATACTCTTCACAGCCAACTCAAGGATTCTGTTCATACTCATAGGAAGTAGTGCTTCTATTTACCACTTTGTTCCCACTTCTGCATTCCAGAATACATCGTTTACTCTATGTTGAACATATATTCACTCTTATGACAGGTTCAATTCAGCTATGGACGTGTTCCCCAATCTGTTGCTGAAATACGAGGGTATAAGAAGAATATTATTCTATTATATACTTGAATTTCATTGGTACTTGCATTACCATGAGGCATAATTAGTTTTTGTTGTTTAATTTGTTAAGGTTGGTGTGTGAGGATATTAGTGGAGGTCAAGAGGATGTCCCGATTCCAGCTACAAATTTGGTTGATGATCCACCTGTTGCGCCGTCAGGCAAGTTAAACTCTTACATTTATTGGCTTAATTTGTTACTATTCTAGATATAATGTGAAAGTGGAAGTTAACAGTCTTAAATCACAGTTGCAATTGCAGTCAAAGCATTGCAGACCATTGCTTTTTTATTCATTAGTAACTCTAATCCAATGTTCAGTAGGATATATGTTTAATATATAATATGCTGATTTAAAAGCTCAAATAAGATTTTTCTCTAAGCGCTTGTCAAGTAGACAAGTTTGAAATGTTCTAGTTCCACATGCAGCAACAAATTGGATGCACATTTGGTGTAGGTATCCTTCTCAATGCCATTGTTTAAGACTAAAATCTTTTAGGCTAACTACAAGTTACTGTCCCTAACTTTGAGGGACTTTATAAGAATATTCTTAAAAGTTCACTGTGATCCATAAGGCCCTTATGCTTCGCTTTTCTAATGTTGTCCTTCCATCTCTTGATAGAACTCGGTCTGTTAGCCTTGTAATGGATTCTGTATCCAAATTCAAGAATTAATAAACTTTTTAAGAATATCATTCCTATCTTAAAAACTATTAAATTAAACCAGTTTTTGTTTAAGAGGCAATCGGTTGGTTGAAAGACAACGAAAAAAGGAATTTAAAGAAGATTAATCCTCCTTAAAATTCCTTTTAAGTCACGGCTTATGAAAAATGTTATTCTTTTGGCATTTTATTTTGTGTATGATTAAAAGAATCAGATCTAAAAGAATGGTAAAAAAAAAGAGTTTAGAGGGAATTTCTAGGCTTTTGCCTGTCCTTTACATTAAAGATGTTTTCAAGATTGCAAGAAGTTAATAAAAAAAACCTTAGAGATGGAGATGAAGAAGATTTTATTAAAAAAAAAAAACGTTCAAGGATGCATTACTTTAAAAGGTTGAAATTTTGAAAAACGTAGAAAGGATTAAATAAGTGAAAGACATGAAAGATAACTTAAGACATAAATAAAATGTGAATAATGGAAAGGTTAAAAAAACTAATTAATATTAACATTATGGAAGATGTATTAGTTCATCATTTTTACATTTTGTGATGACATATAACTCATGATCAAATGCTAAAAAATTGCTTAGGCTTTTGAAATAGTTGTCAAATTAAATGATATTTCTGGAAAATGAAAAGTTGAAAAATTGGCTAATATGAAGCATTGTTAAAATTGTGGAAGGCTAAAAGATGGATATGTTTAAAGATCTAAGAAATGTCATTTTTCTTACTGTCTGTGATGCATGTGGTTCCCTATTTTGTTGAGAGGTCACTACTAATACATAATATCAGGCCTTCTATGACCTTGGTTCCTGGGAAATTACTTAATTGGATGGACCCTAAAAGGTCATTGGCCTTTTTTTAAAGACAAAAGGAGCTCTCTGCCACAGTTAATTATAAGTTTTTGCTAGTTGAGGATTTGGTTTTCTTTGCTCCATTGCTCTCACATTTCCTTGTCAGATCCATTAATAGGCCTAATCCAAGAGCAGGAATTTTTTTTGCTTCTCTTCTGCTGAGCCTACATTTGAAACCGCATTCATACCTGGCCCTACTTGAACCTTAGATTTTCTAGGACAAGCCTCAATCTTTGTGAATTTTCTTTTTTTTGTTAAAAAAAAACATAAAAGTATTGAAAAAGTTAAAAAAAAAATAATTAGCATATTCAAAATGCTAAAAAAACAATTAGTTGTGCTAAATTGTTACTAGTAAAATTAGTTCAAATAAATAAAAATGGATTGCGTTGGTGTTTAGTGGTCAAGCTAAGCCCAATCCAAGACTTGTTAAATGGGATGCTGTTTCTTACTTGGGCAGTTGGACTGCTGTGTGGCTGTGCCTATACGCCAGGGCAGAGCCAGCTTAAAAGGCTTCAGGCTCTTGCTTACCTAGTGGTCTGCTGGGACCCATAAGAAGTTCTAGATAGCTTCAACCCATGCCGCTAGAATTAATCTTGTGATTTTGGATCCTTGAAAATCTCAGGTTATACCTACCGCAAGTCTCTTCAAATTGCAAAAAATGTGAAGCTTCCTACAAATGTGTCTGGATGCAACTGCAAAGGGACTTGTGTGGATCCAAGGACTTGTGCTTGTGCAAAACTTAATGGCTCTTATTTTCCATATGTTAATTGTCATGGTGGCAGGTGAGCATTATTTAACCATGGATTTTACAGAATTCAGTTGAATCCTATATTTTAAAGTCCTTTACAGGTTGTTTAATTGGTTATTCTTGCATGATAGTACTTTTGTTTTGTTTTTTACCTTCAGGCTAATTGAAGCCAGGGCTGTTGTTTTTGAATGTGGTCCTGGTTGTGGATGTGGACCTGGTTGTGTGAACCGAACATCTCAACGAGGCATCAAGCATCGTCTTGAGGTGTCATTTATATCTTCATTTCCTTAGAATGCCAATCCCATTTTCCATTATGTCAAGTTGATTTATCACTTTTTCTAAATTGCTACTGGTTAATGGCAACAGGTTTTCCGTACTCCTAAGAAAGGATGGGCTGTTAGATCATGGGACTTTCTACCTGCTGGGGCACCTGTCTGTGAGTACATAGGGGTACTTATGAGAACAGAAGACACAGATCATGTCTGCGAGAACAATTATATTTTTGACATTGATTGCTTGCAGACAATGAGGGGGCTAGATGGAAGAGAGGTACTATAACCAACTGGAAACCTTTTCTTTTTTGTTTATATGTATTCCCATCCTAGTAATTTGGTGTGTCAAATTGATTGAGAATCCTTTTCATTAAATAAAAATAATTCTGATTTGCATTCTACAAAATCAGCTTTTATTAACTATAATATCACCACAATTATAAAAAACTATTTACACTATAATTACATAAATATTGACAACTATTAGCTAATATTTATATGGAAACCATGATTTACATTCCATAAAATCAGCTGTTAACTATAATATCACCATAATTATAAAAAACTATTTACACTGTAATGACATAAATATTAATAACTATTAGGTAATATTTATGTGGAAACTATTGATTCTAATGAGATGGTCCACCCTAACATCCCCTTTTAAATTGATGTTGGGTGATTAAAAAACATCATTTTGCTACCTAGAAATTGATGGTGTTAGCGAGTCGTTGATTTGGTAAACACATTAGTGATTTGAAGGTTGATGGAGATATATGGAAGAGAAATAACTTTAGTATCCATGACTTCTCAAATAGAATAACAACCCACTTCAATATGCTCGGTACACTCATAGAAAATAGAATTGGCAGCAATCTGAATAGTACTTGTGTTGTCAGCATGAAGAGGAGGAGTAGTAGTATAGAGAAATCCAATTTCTGCAAGTAGCCCACAAAGCCAAACAATCTTTGAGTAAGTAGTCGGCATGGCTTTATATTAAAGACTTAAGATATGGAAACTCAATCCTGTTTCTTACTTTTCCAAGATATTAATGAATCATCAAGATACATACACCAACCCGTGACAGAGTGATGTGCATCCTACCCAATCAACATCGCTAAAGGTAACAAGGCAAATAAAAGAACTAACTGGGAAGAATAGACCATGACTAGAAGAACCAAGGGAATATCAAATGATGCGGTGAACAACTACCTAATGTAAGTGACATGGAGATTGCATAAATTGACTGACTTGCTGAATTGTAAAGGATATCTCAGGCTGATTAATAGTAAGATAATTCAAGCTGCCAACTAATTGCTTAAATAGAGTAGGATTAGGAAGAAGATCCCCCTCTCAATGTCAAAACTTAACATTCACCTCCCGAGGAATATCCACTGGAGAAGAATCTTTAAGACCAGCCAAAGCAATCAAATCCTGAGTATATTTATGTTGATGCAAAAACACACCAGAAGAAGTAGAATGAACTTCTAATCCCAAGAAGAGAACTAGGGTCTTTAATGTGAAAACAATCCTGAAAATGATGTTGAAGATTGCTAATCAATAAAGAATCAGTTCTTATAATGACAGTGTCATCCATATAAACAAGGAGGATAAGAAAACCAGTAGATAACTTGCAAAGAAATAGCGAGGAATCATATTTGCTTTGCATAAAAAAGAAGCAAAGCAAGGTAGATAGGAACTTGTCAAACCATGCCCAGGGAGTCTGTTTCAAATCATACAAGGACCTCTTCAACTTACACACCACTGATGTAGAGGAGAACATACCAAGTAAAGGTGCCATATTTTTCTATGAGAGCAAGTCTCCTTATAATCCATTTTATACTCTTGCTTATTCTTATAATCAACCAACTGTGTATATCAATCCAAAGTTCCATTAGAGTGAAGCTTAATTGAGTACACCCATTTACACCTAATGGGCTTAAGAGTTGGAGGAAAATAAATAATTTCCCATGTATGATTATCTTGAAGAGCCTAAAGTTTCTCCTACATTTCTTTCTATTGACATTTATGCTTGACAACTTGTAACATGATGAAACATTAATAATGGATAGAGTAGTAGAAAAACCATATCGATTAAGGGGATGGGATATTCATGTAAAGCGCCAAAGAACATATTTATAAGGATGTGTAAAAGTAGCCTCAAGAGCAGTCTCAGGTCGTGGAGCAGCCTTGGGAAGGGGTAAAGTTAGTCGACGTCTTTCATATACAATATCTAGCTTGAATCGTTCAAAAGATGACAAATCCTCAAAATTAGGAAAAATTGGAGCAACAGAGAAAGGTTCAACTTGAGTAGGGAAGAAATATTGATAGTCAAAGAAAACAACATTTTGAGAAATACATAATTTGTTACAGCTCATATCATAACAAAACTTTTGTGAGAAACATTATAACCCAAAAAAGCACATTTAGCAGACTTAACAAAAAGTTTGTGCCATTTATGAGTAGGCAAATGGGCAAAACAAACACAACCAAAAGTATGCAAATTATTATAGTTAGGAAACTTATTGTATAGATGATAGTATGGGGCATCAAAATTCAATACTTGAGATGACAATCTGTTTATTAAATAAACTATAGTAGATTAAGCTTCAACCTAGAATTTAGATAGTATAAAAGACTCAATCAATAAGGTCTTAATAATATCTAAAAGATGATGATTCTTACGCCTAACGAACCTATTTTGTTATGACATATAAGGACATGAGATGTGAGACAATACTTTTCTAATGTAAAAAATTATGAAATTCATGAGACATATTCTCCACCCGAATTAGATCTCAATACCTTAATACAAGTAGAAAATCAAGTCTTGATTTAGGCAAAAAATGTCTTGAAAACAAGAAAGCCTTAGACTTTGAACGGAGAAAATATGTCCAGATAAACCGATTGTAATCATCAATAAATTTAAAAAATTACTTGTAATGAGCATAAGAAATAATTGGGGTAATATCCCAAACATCACTATGAATAATATCAAAGCTATTTGTAGCACGACTGCTAAGGGAAGTGAATGGAAGGGTTTGACTCTTGCTCAATTTGCATGTGGAACAATAAAAGAGAACATTATGGGAAGAAAATTGATCTTTATTTCCTAATAAACCAGAGTTTAACAAAGGAGACAAAACAATAGAATTTGGATGGCCTAAACACTTATGCCATACTTTACCCTTATTTTGAAAAGTAGTGCAAGCAAAAGATAGAAAATGAGAAATTGAAAATTGCAGCGGAAATAGTCTTTCAACTTTAGGCCATTTCGTGATCATTGTCTCTAACACTTAATTCTGCACAAGACAATCATTACGAGAAAAATGCACATCATAGTTATTTTCCACCAATTGACCAACCAAAATAAGAATAGTAGATAACTTTGGTAATACAAACACATTATTGAGAGTCGGATTGATACCCCCGACCTTAGTAATAGGTATATGACCTCCATTAGCAATCTAAATTTGTGATGAACCATGATACTTATGCATATTTTTAAGCATACTAGATGAGTTGGTTATATGATTTGAAGCAACAGAATCAAAAATCAACAAGGCAAAATTGAGAATTAGTATTATTACCTTGTAGCTCTAAGGCTGAAACAATCATTTGTTACATCATTTCAGGAGCAAGAATACTAGATTCAGCTGCTGTATATGAGTTTTCAGGCACCACAACTTGAAAAGCATTGATTTTATGGTTTCGAGGATGAGTGGGGTATTCCTTGATAATATGCCTTTGATGTTTGTAATAATTGCATAATTTTTTTCTATAATTGTTAGCAATGTGTCAATATTCTTTGCAGCTATAGCAATGTATACTGCTCTTATTCCTACTCATTCCTTTTCCTTGAGCCGCAATAGTAATCGTAACATAATTTTCTTGCTTGAAAATGCCTTGTGTAAGGAGACGTTGCTCTTCACAAAGTAATTTCCTAAAACAAACATCTAAGGAGGGCAAAAGATCTCAATTCATTAAGTTTGAGTGAATAATCTCAAATTTAGATTGCAGTTTCATTGAAAATTGATCGTGCTTATTTTGGTCACAAATATATTGAACAATAGAGAGAGATTCAACGAGCACTTTGGCATAAACAATATCAATATATTTTGCCTATAAATTTTGAAAGCCAAAGTAGTAACCCTAGATGGAAATGTTGACTTGGGAATAATTAGAAATGTCATTTTTTAATTGAAAACTTCTAATAATGTTTTCTTGATAGCAAACCCTTTTTTTAGGTACTCTCACATAGCTTATGCTATCTTATATGACTTTAGATTAAGAACAATAAGAGGGTCAACAAACTCTAAAATTCAGGACATTGCCTGAGCATTTTTGGCCTTCCGTTTAAGCAACTTCGTAGAATTATTAGGAGTTGGATCACTCCCATTTACATGACTCCACAATTCTTTCCTCGTGACAAATACTTGAAACTGAAATTCACAAACTGAATAATATTTTTTAGTGAATCAAACACTAAGCAACTCAGAATTGTTTGATGTCATCTTCTCAACAAACACAACAAAACCAGAAAAGACAACCAAGAATCAAAGAAAATCCAAAGCCTAAGAGCCCTAGGTATCTAAGACTAATTACTCAGTCAAGAAAACCACATCAAAATTAGAAAAGACAATCATTAATAAAAAAAAATAAAATCCAAGAACCAGAGTCCTAGGTATTTAGGAATGATTACCTAGTCAAGAAAACCAACGAAAAACTAAAACAAGATAGTGGAATGCAAATTTAAAAGTGAAGATATAATACTATGTCAAATTGGTTGAATGACCCTTTTTCATGGGAGTCCCTTTCATTTAATATAAATAATTCTGATTTACATTCTACAAAATCAGCTACTATAATATTACTCTAATTATAGAAAGCTATTTACACTTTAATTACATAAATATTGACAATTATTAGCTAATATTTATATGAAAACTATTGATTCTAATGAGATGGTCTACACTAACATACACTAACATGGTGCGGCACTGTGAGAGTGACACCCTAGTTTATACAGTCAACATTTGATGTCCGGTAAATGGGAGTTTGGCTGAAGTTCTGTTTAGTAGCTGAGTACCTCAGCCAAATTGACAATGTTATCTAAAAGATTGTTTCTCTTCTCTATTGGACTGTTTCAAAATATTTGGTGACTGATCCACCTTTTACTGTCTTTGGAGCTAATGTTGATTACATTCAAGTATAATTACTAATGGCATGGAAATTAATCATTATTCAAGTTTGAGGATTTGTTTAGCACATATTAGTTTCTAATAACATAGGATCTGTTTCTCCTCTTGCATATCATTGGAATTTCTGTGGAATAAAGTTTATTCATCATTTCTGACACTTTATCTTTAGTGTTTGCAGTAATCCAATCATGTTTTTTTTTTTTTTTGTGATTGTTTATATTTCCCTTCAAAATGTGTACTGCTGATGCTTTCTTTTCTTTTCTTTTTTTCTTTTTGAACAGAGGCGACTGGGAGATGTATCAGTACCAGCAATTAACAACTTTGATGGAGATGATCAGAAGTCTGAAAGTGTTCCAGAGTTTTGTATTGATGCAGGTTCCACTGGAAATATTGCCAGGTTCATCAATCATAGTTGTGAGCCCAATCTCTTCGTGCAATGTGTCCTAAGCTCACATCATGATGTCAAACTCGCTCGGGTGATGCTATTTGCAGCAGACAACATACCTCCTATGCAGGTTATTCACTATTTCTCTTGCTCTGTTTTTTATGTGTTTCCCTCAAGCTGAGGATAGTTAGGTACTGTATCTTTATGGAGTAGGCCACCTGGAAGGGGAGGAAAACTGTTATTCTCATTCCCAAAATAGCTTGGCTGGAAAACAAAAAACTGGAATTGCAATCATTTTGGGAATGCAAATTTCATAGGACAATTTTAAAACCAGGGTAGAGTATGGTTGTGACTGGAATCGGGACACAAAGCATACTACTATAAGTCCATCGTGTGACATTGGACAAAACATAGGAGCTTCTATCCTCTCTTTTTTTAGCATGGTTGGGATTGTGGTAGGTCTTTGCGGAAAACTTTTTATCGGTTGTTTGTATATCTTTTCAAAACAATGCATTTCAAAACCCAAGAATAAATAAAGTATGGTTTTGAAAAATCAAGGGATAATTACTAAAACCCACTTGTAAAAAAAATTCTTTTCCATAAAACCCATCAAATATTTTTGTATACCCCAGATTAAAATCTGTATACCAAAAAAACCACATCTTATTTCCACTAAACGCCTTTAACCCATTTGAGTTTTTTGGTATGCAAAAATTTGTTTGTGGATTTTAGAATAAATGCAAAAATGTGTAACGGATTTTATATAGAAAATATTGTACAAGATTATATATCTATAATTTTATATTTACAATATCTATATTATATTTACAATTGCATATTGTATTTTATAACACGGGCTATATAAATAATTTTTTCTCTCCTTAAACCAGACAACTGCAACTGGAAAAATAAAGGTGTTTTCTTAAATAATTGTTGAAATTATGGTTGCAATTTGAAGGAAAACAATTATTGTTTATTAAATTATATAATTGTACATCTACATGTAAATATTATATCTATAAATGTGATTTACAAATACAGAATATAAAACTTTGTGAAATTATTTCTATACAAATCGTTGAAATCTTGATGAATCTGTAAAACTCCAAAATAAAATTTTCTATAAAAAAAAATCAAATGGACTAATGGTGTTAAGTGACAATTAGATTATGGGTTTTTTTATATGAAAAACTTGTTTTAGGGTTTGATAGAGAAAAATATTTCGATGAGATTTTTTGGGTACAATTTTTCTTACAAGGGGATTTTAGTAATTATCTAAAAAAGACCTCGAACCTTTGTGGCATAATGTGTTGGATGGATGCCTAGCTTTGAAAGGATTCATGGTGTTTTACCCTCATAGATGGAACTACTTGACAGGCAATTTTGTCTTGGTCCTCTTGGTTGTATCCGTATGAAGTCATTTGGATTTTCTTTTTAATAAGAAGCTTGACTCTAAAAGACATCTTCTGGTCAGTTTTTTCCCTGATGTTATGGGTGACCTTCATCTTTAAAGGTTAATGAGTTCGTTGTTTATTGCGTTTACATAATTATATGAATCCTTTGCATCTCTTTACTATTTTAACTTGCTTTTCCTTTTTGCTTGCTTATAGGAGCTTACTTATGACTATGGCTATGCCCTGGATAGCGTCTCTGGCCCTGATGGAAAAATAATTCAGATGCCATGCTACTGTGGTGCAGCCGATTGTAGGAAGCGCTTGTTGTAGTGGGAGCTGGTCAAGCTGATTTTGTGCATCCAAACTGACCGTCCTGCTCTTTTGACATACACGCCGGGTGATTTTGCCTTGCTATAAGGAAGTGTATATGTGACAATCGGTCAACACAGGTTATATCATACTGCTGCCTTTTGAAAAGCATTAACTGATGCAGCTTACAAGCCCCATTACATCCTCTCTTTTTTTCCAGTGAGATTCATATTAACTTAAACTCTGAGTTGTCAAGGGTCACAGCCATGTGTTAACATTGTAGCTCGCAGTAAGGAAATTTATATCATAGTGCTTTTATAAATGTTTTGGAATTATATATTTGAAATTTAAGATTTCACTTGCTGCTTCCACAATGCCGTAGTATAAAGTTGTCATTCCCTAGTTGTCTTGCTTAAAATTCTGCGGGGTTGTTGCCAATGCTTCAAGGAGTGGCCCATTTGATTTTAGTATCATGTTCAAGTCAAGTTGTGCTACTCATTCACTGCACATATGTCAACCTTTGGATGAATTTCCTAATGCACTGCACATATAATAACTCTGCTAGCATTATGAGGGATTCTAGTGCAATTTGTACATAGCTGTCTTGTATATTTGAGTTCGATTTTAAGTAGAGAGTTGCCCAAGGTGGGGAGCGGCGAGCAGTGGAAGTTCTTGAGGGTTAATTGTGGCAGGAAAACTCTTCTTTGGCCAATCCTCAACAGAGGTGAAGATTTACCCGTGACAAATTATGCTACCCGAATGTTGACGCCAATGTTATGTAATCTGGCAGCATTAATTGTAAAATAAAATGCGAGCTATAAACCAGCACATTATTAGCATACAAATAGTCAAGTTAGAAACTTTTATTAGTATACAAGTGCTTCAGTTGGAATCATAGTAAGATGTCATGATAAATCCAGTTTTTCAATGAAATAAAAATCAGGGAGGTGCAGGTTAACTCATGTCTCGGACTTGGCCTTTGACCTATACTGGCGTTCTGGTCTGCTTGAATTAGTTTTATCAGCTGCTGTTTCCGGTTTATCTTCCTCCATGGCACAAGTTTCAGTATCATTGTCATCAAAAGCTGCAATCGCAAGAGGTAACCCTCTCCTAAGCTTGAAATCTTCACTGGCATCATCCTGGTTTTGTTTAGAATCAATGCTGTTATCAATCACTGCAGCACCACTGGTTTTCCTTTTTGGTATGAAGGTGAGAGGTTTTGACAGATCAACAGGAACCTCATCTGGATGTGATTCTGTTGTATTTGGTCTCTGCAGAATCTTGAGGAAGTCCATGTAAGCTTCTTGGTTTGATTCTTCATCCACATTGGTTGCCGAGTCAAAAGTATAGCGCGTGTATTTGGAAGGATTTCGCATATAATCTGGAATTCCAGAAGGATAATCTGGAGGCAAATGATATATCTGTGTTTCTTCTGTCGAATCAGTGGTTTCCATCTGTGTGTCTTCAACTCCACCAGACTCTTCATCATTACCATCTTTGCACTCCGGATCAAACCGGACACGCTTTTGTAACTTTGAATCCAAGTGGTTGCTAATCGACTTGGAATCTGATTGAACATCCTTCCTCTTCAGGATGGATTTCAGATTACCATCATCAGATACACTGATATCTTCCTTTACAGTAACTCGCAAAGAATCCATCTTTTTAGCCGCTTCTGCATCTTCCAGTAGCCTAACTTTTGCAGCAAGGTGATTAGCACGCGGATCCCTCGTGACATCCCCGAATGAACTGGGCATGGGCATCACATCGCCAGAATCCACATCATTACCATAATCATTCATTTGGGTCACGTACAGGCGATCATCTCCAGCCCCTTCCCTGCCAACAGCCACTTTGTCATAATGATCTTCCTCTTCCTGCCAAAGAAAGAAAATCATAATACCGTCTGTAACTTGTAGCAAATCATATGAAATTATCCATCCACAAGCATATTTATATGAGTAAAAAATATGTAATCCCTATTGATAATCATCACCAATCATCCTCAAGCAACATCGATCGAGCCTTTCCCACTCACATGCATGTAGAGTTAACATGACATTTATGTTGGGACCAAAGCTTAGATTACCTTCAGGCATGGATTATTTATACAATGCATGTATGCACCCATGCTCAAGAAGTTAGACAAAGCAGCAGCTAAAGACATACAATACTCAACAATTAATACCTCGTAATCAAGAGTACGATCCAGGCCAATAGATTTCTTGATGTCCCATTCTTCGTCATCACAATCCTCAGGTTTAAGTTTCAAGGCACGCGACGACTCCACCTCGTCGTCCTCGTCCTCGTCGTCTAAATCAACAAGGTCTTTTCCGATCTCAGAGTTCAAATTCTTATCGTCGAGTCTTTCTGGACTAAAGTATGGTTGGGGTTGGCTTTCGGTTTCAGGGCTACCCTTGTGGTCTCGATTCCATTGGTTTCGCTCGATTTCTTCGTCAGTGAGACACCATAGAGAGCTTAACGAGGAGGATGGTTGTTGGGTTTGTATTGCTGAAGAAGAAAAAGAGAGAGAACCAAAGGTCTTGTCGACTCGAACTTTGAAACTATCTTCCATGGCTGGGCTGGCTGTGGTTTTTTTGTTTATGAAATTTGAAGTAGCTATGGCTAGCTAGGGTTTTTGAAGCTTCGAAATTTATAATCCTGTGTCGTCGAATAATCGGATAGGAATCCTGACTGTCACTAAAACGGAGAGTGTCTTTGGATTTTTCTCTTGCGCTTGGATTATTCTTTTTTATCGGAGGCCCTCGTATTTGCGTCAGTTCGATAAATCAGTCCATTATGGAGAATATTTTATTTAATTTACCCTGTATTGGTCACATTTTTATCAACTCCACACAATCGGACTAAATTGCAAATAAAATGTGATGGATTTACCATATAGAGGTTGAGAATATGTTATTTACAATTCAGTCAAATTGGGCTGAATTGACAAAATGTTTGATGTTTTTTCTCTTTTTTTGAATTGACAGAAATATATGAGTTAAATTTAACAACTTTCGATTTAAATCCTATAAACGGCTATCATTCACTATATATATATATATATATATATATATATATAGTGAATTTATAGTATTTAAAGAGTAATTAATTATATTTCATTGGTTATTTTTTGGGATCTATTTTAAAAAAATAAACAGACAAAAGAAAAAAATAATATAAAATTAATGACTCATAAAAAATAATAAAAATATTTTTACAAGAACTTCTCTATCATAATTATATATTTTTTATTTTTACAAGATAAATTATAAAAATTAATTAATAAAATATTATTAATTACTCACTAAACACCATAAATTACTCTATATTTATTAGATTAGCTTAGAAACAGCACTTGGTCCTCGACCTTGTCCCTGATAAGAAGATTAGGAACCGAACAGAAGTTACAGAACAAAACCCATCACTCATTTCTTAGTTAAAACAAAAAGAAAGATCATGCTGAGTACTCTCTCTTCCATTATTCATTGTTCTTCACCACTTGGATATTTTCTTAATGTTGGGTTTCTTGAAATATATACCCACATCAGAAATAGTAAATTTAAATTTTTTTAGGAATCTCAACATTCTTGTGGATAGATTTAGGGTTATTTAGGTTTTGTACGAGTAATATTTAAAGATTATATATTCTCTTCGGCTTTAAAGAATTACTTCAAGGTTGAGTTATCGCATACTAAAAGTTGTCTAATTATCTGGTTTCTAACCGTTATCAACACAACCACTAGTGAGAAATCTCCTAAACCCTTTTAGAAAAGCAAAATTACTACACCTTTAAGTGCTAACTCTTTTCTTTTGTGGTTTTCAAGTGTTCTATATTATATCATGAACTACGTAGAAAATAAAAGACATCAAATTCTATTTATAAAAAAAAAACCTAAAAACTCTATAAATAGTAAAATATTAATTTTTCCGCTGAATAATATCACATATATTATTTCAGGACAATTGTAGAAATTTATTCACTCAAGTCCCTATTTGATTTTTCTAGGTCTAGAATTGTAATTCCTTATATAAATTACACTCTAGTCTCTAATTTCTAAAACTTATTTATAATTAAGTTACACTTGATTAATTAT
>Ga0307515_10004596_pt1 | contig 28400 bp, 14 predicted proteins | sample 17_EM_MG_FD_194513 | JGI IMG/M metagenome (GOLD analysis project Ga0307515, IMG submission 194513) | Populus trichocarpa ectomycorrhiza microbial communities from riparian zone in the Pacific Northwest, United States - 17_EM | ecosystem: Host-associated > Plants > Roots > Unclassified | place... | reverse complement strand
ATATTCGACGAAGCACTGCACGAAGGCTCAAGAGAGCACAGGCACGCTTGGATTTGGTAAGTATAACCTTCCTTAGAGAAGCTCACTTATTAGATGTCGATTAATGCGACGCGACTACACGCGATGCAATTGACGTATACGATTGACGGCTACGATCGATGCCAAGTCACGAGCGGAAGCTCTACCACCCTGACAATTTCAACATTGACCTACGCCGAGATGTATGAGCTACGGGAGTGATGGTCGTTGGAGCATGGGTTAGGAAGTTGAGATATGGAGGACGGGATCACTTTTGGATGTTTTCTTGTTTCTCTCTTCTCTTCTTCTCTTCTTTGGATCTCGGCCCAGTACAAATGGCGTCGGCACGGGTTTTTACCGCCTGCTAATGGAAGTGGAGTTTCCCCGTGCGCCGGATCCGCCGAAAGGTCGCCATTGAGCTTTACCAATCGGTTGTGGGACTTATGGGTTCGTACGAATGCGTATGTAGGATGATTGTTTCATTCTTTGTTTCCCTTTCCTTTCCTTTCCTTTTCTCTTGTACGGTTTATGCAGCCCAGGAGGTCTGCGCCTAAAGAGAGGGATAATGTAACAGCGGCACGTGACCCAGGTCCGGTTAACGGCCATTCTATATAGTCAGCTCGCCACGAGACTTAGATCTCTAGCGATAATCTTACCTATACACCTATATTTACTATCACTCGAGTCCACGTTTGCAACCATATACCATAATTACAATATGTATGCCTATAAGGCCGAACGCTGGTGTACGTGCCGTTACAGAGCATCGTCGGTGCAGCCATGAGACATGCTTTCACCCGTTCCACTCATAGTGCGAGTGCGGCCATGGTCCATGCTGTCACCCGTTCCACTCAAGCCAATATTTTTGACGTCGATTTCTTCTCGCGGTAGATCGAATTAGTCAATTTCGTTAATTTCTTCAAGTGGGTCGATTTCGCCCGAATTTTTGCGTTTTAGTGACTGCGGGCACGAGATGTATGCGTTCCCATATTTGTCAACAATCACACTCGATTGAGCTTTTACCGTGTTGCACTCTGGATCCCGAATTCACCATAAGATCGTTGAGTCGTGGACGTAACCGACCATCATACATGCTTTTGATCTAGCTCCAAGCTCCTTGTCTGTGGTCTGCTTCTCAGGGATGAGTCGGCTGACGTAGCATCCACACCGGGGCAGATGATTGAGTGGTGCTTTGTTACTGATTTTTTCTCATGTGGAATCATCAAGCGGCTTATCATATTCAGGTTTATCATATGCATGCAGCATCTCGTATGGAGTTTCGTAAGGAGCTTTATATCCTTCGCAATTGTCTCTTTTGGTGAGCACTTCTTTTGGCATGCGTTGATGGAGGTATACTGCAGTGTTGATCGCTTCCCCCCAGAACTCGCGTGGTGCGTGGGACTCAAGTATCATAGCTCTTGATTTCTCGGTAATCGTAAGAATCATTCTTTCCACCACTCCATTCTTATGGTGGGCATAGGGCGTACACTACGCGAGGGCTGTACCACGTGTGGCCAAGAGCATCCAGAAGAGCCGATTGTCATATTCTCATCTGCGATTATCGCACTGAAAACACTTGATGTTGTATTGTCTCGGATCCACTTTTGGTTGGTAGGGCAGGTCGGCGGCGATGCATGTCTCGTGTTTCATATCAGGTAGGAGGTATACAGTAGTCCATCGGGTGTAACCATCAACGAATAGGATATAGTGCACATGGCCTCCTTTGGTAGGTATAGAAAATAGACCTCAGGTGTTGGAGTGTTCAAGCTCGAATGGTGGTGTAGCTCTCTTGAGTTTAGTTCAAATAAAAAATTTCTTCTGTTTGCCTTGCAGGCAGACATTGCACATTCCATTTAAGTCTTCAAATCTGTCTATATGTGATCGAATTGCCGCTGGATGTAGCTCTGCTAATTATCAGTGCCAGAGTCTTACGGTGATTGTGAAAGCAGGAGTAAGTTCAGTCTCTGACGATGGGCTGTTTCTCTTCTTTCATTGCGCGCTCCTAGTATTTGAAGGCGTGGACTGGCTTATGCAAGTTTCGGAATTGAGAGTGAAATGTGATTGGAGTACATTGAGATCACTGGTACGATTGGCAATGATGCTAGTTGAGTCGGTGAATATGGTGTATATGCTACATTGAAAAGTCGTTGTATGTCCGGCAAGATGAACTTAGTTTATAGAGAGTAGAGATAGCCAGAACATATGTGTATAAAGTGCATTGAATTGTAAGCCCTGTGATATGTCAACGAGGCCATGAACAGTGGCAGTTACCATAGTCTCATCGCCAAGTTTGATAATGATGGGTGATGGTAGTCGTTTGAATGAGACGAAGCACCTTCTATCGTTACAGATATTGTGCCATGCTCCCAAGTCCACCACCCCCATCAGAGATGCCATAATTGACGATGTTCGAGCGGTGTGAATGGCATCTGTTGTTACTCCAAACAGATCTCGATCTCCGGCTGCAATCCCTTGCTCCGCCAAGGATGTAGTCGCCTCCAATAGAGTTGCTTTGGAATCTAACTTTGAGTTGTTGTTTCGTTTTTTGACATTGTTTTGGGCTTCAAAGCTGTTTTGGCGTGTGCGGCATTCGGGCCGTATGTGACCGGGTTTTCCACAATAGTAGCATATTTTGTCATCTCTATTTCCGCTGTTGAGTGGTTTGAGAATGCCACAGTTTTAGGTAGTGTGATTGTTCAATTTGCAGTGAGTGCTGGTGTATCCCTTATCATCATGGCAATCCATGATTCCACCGTAGTTTCCACATCTACGTTGACGTCCGCATCCTTGGTAGCCTCCTCTGTAGCATATGTTGGAAGAGAGGGCTGATCTAATGGCATCACCTCCGATCTCCTTCTTAAGGCCGCCACCCTGTTCATCTCTTCAGAGGGGGTCCATTGCTTTTTCGACCCTAGCTAAGGGAATTAAATGCTCTAAGATCTTGATCATGGTTAAGTACTGCTCTGGTAGATAATTGTAAATGTGATTACGCATTTCGTCGTCGGAGATATCCTGTGTTATGCCAATTCACTGGAGACGGTAGTTGCGAAGTAGTGTGAAAGATTCTCTAATTGTTCAATCGTTTTGCAGGCGGCATGCTCGAAACTTACATTGAATGGTAGTTCTGCCAATGTCAGTTCCGGTATTCTCCAGGCGTTCTTGCAGCATAGTCCACATTGCACCAGGAGATGTAACATCTTTGAGAAGAAACTGTATCGCGGGAGAGAATGCAAGATAGATCGTTGTCTTAGCCTTGACGGCCCAGATCTTCCATTCATGATAATCAATGTCAATTGGAGGTGGTTCAGGTCCTTCACCGGTGACGATGTCATATGCGTCCATAGCCTCCAGTACAAGGGTCATAGTCTCCTTACATGTTTCGAAGTTAAGATAGGTGAGTAGAGTAATGTTACCCCATTCGGTCTTGTTGAAGGCGGGAGCAGACTCAGACGTTGTGAGATTCAATCGATGGTGTTGAGTTTTAACTATGTGAGGGTAAGGGGTTTTGAGGCTCTAAAAGATCATGAAGTGGAAGTGAAAATACAGTTTTAACTAAGAGTGAGCGTCAGGCTCATAACCTGTTACTTTGGATGCTTCTATAACTTGTTGATTGATCTCTCGAGGCCAGAAGGCCCATAGATATTCAGACTTGTCTCCAATATTCTCGGCCGTATTCGTCTCCATATCTATCTGCATTTGCTCATTCGTTTGCACTAATATGAGTGGCTCTGCACTGATATGAGCCGCTCTGAGGAGGCACAACTTCAGACATCGACTGCATATCGAACGGACCTGAGCTGTGAGGCTCACGATGCAGGTACACGTGCAACAAAAACACTGCAAAAACCGATTCAAAATTGTGCGGATCTTCCTAAGCTTCCCAAATTCTACCCTTTACAACCAGTTGTCCCTCCTCACAAAGCATGGAACCGATTGCGCATCTCATTTTCTGAACTGGATGCCATTACTCCAATTCAAATCTTCAATCTCTTTCTTACCAACTCCATTATTGGACAGCTTGTAGCCCACACCAATTCCTATGCCCAGCAGCAGCTTCTTGGGCCAGAGAAGGAGCAGCAGCATTCCTGCCAGCCAGTTACTGCTCAGGATCTTTATCTCTGGTTGGCAATTCAAATTCATATGGGTCTGATTGGAGTTCCCCCTGAGAGGTACTGGATGAAGGATGGAGTTTACCTTCCCAAGGATGGATTACCACCAGCTGCCTACCTTGGCAAGACTTGCTTTCAGGAGATCCGCCACTTCTTTCATATTGTTATATACAATTCACCAACTGAAACTCCTAAAGGCCTACAATGTTTGCATTCAAAGGTGGATATTCTACTGGAGCAACTGCGGTTTTTCTCACAGCAGTACCGAGTACCTGGCAGCAATGTTACTATTGGTGAAGTCATGATTCTATTCACTGGCAGGTCAATTTACATTACAAAGATGCCAAACAAGCCAATTAGTCAAGGATATAAGTTTTTCTTTATGGCAGGGAAGGGCTATGTCTGGGAGTTCCACCCATCATCGAATGCAGTTGGAGGGGATCCTGTTGATGTAGACTCCCGTCTGTTACAGCTTACAGATACTGGAATGATGGTTCACCACTTGATTAGACGTTTGCACCAGAGGCATCGAAAGCGCTCCTTCAATGTATACATGCACAACTTCGTCACAACGCAACCTCAGCTGGCAGAAGTTCGTCGGATGGGGATAAACGCATGGGGCACATGCAGGCTGCACTTTCCAGGATGTCCCAAGGAGCTAAATGTTGGGAAGAATGCCAAATTGCCATATCAAAGTGGAGCTGTTAATCATGGGGTTGCAACCCTGCTATGGATGGACAGTTCACCTGTTACCATGATGTCTACAATCCACCCTCTAAGTGGTGAGGATTCACAGGTACTGAGAATGAGAAAGCATCCAGGCAACAAGAGTACCAATGCGAGTGGAGCAAATTCCACATTTCTTCCTGGAGAATGCCAGAAAGAGCTTGATATACCTGTTATTGTTGATCCCTTCAACCAGCACAAGGTGGGAGTGGATGTAGCTGACCAGTATTGAACCGATTTTGATACACAACTCATATCCAGATGCAATTGGTATCCACTTTTCTATTGCATTCTGGAGACAGCCGTTATCACCAGCCTTATACTCTATTGAGATCTGCCAGCAACCAAAGAGCACACTGTGGATCACTTTGACTTCCATCTCTCCATTGTGCATGACCTTCTGCAAGCTTGAAGTCCATCAACACTGAAAAGTTCCTCCTGCATTCTGGCTTCACAGAACATCACTCGGTCAGCTCCCCACACCATCTGCCATGCCCCCACTGCCTACCAGGCAAGTTATGAAGCAAACCCCCTGGCCCCTCTGCCGAAAGGTACTAGGAATGCATTCTCCGCTCTGGATGGAGAGTCAAGTAGATTGTTTTCTTTGCAGGTGGAGAAGAAGTCAGGGTGGCAGTGGAGAAGGCATGAAAACCAGCATAAAGTGTGAGGACTGCAATGAGGCTTTATGTTTCACACCCAAACGAAATTGTTTTCATGAATTTCACCATATTTAGAGTATTTCTATTTAATCTTGGGGCATTTGGCTCGATTGTGGTTGTGGGATGTGTATTTTAAAAGCTGGCCCATCTGTGGGCACAAACCCGGTTACCGGCAAAGGGATAGTCCGCCACCTCGAGTTTCAACATGGCCTATTAGCCTGCTCACACAAAAGGCAACCAGCAGCTAATTCTACTGCATGCAAATCAAGTATTAAAGCGTGATTACAAGGATAGATTAGCATAACATAGTTCCATTCTTTAACTCTCCACATGGCGTTATTTTCTACTGTTCCTTACCTCGCTTCGAATTTGAGTGGTACTTGTATATATACTGTCATTCGATCTTCGAATCGCACGGGTACTGTAATTATCTAGTTCTATATTTTTATAACATGTAACGCGCTGAGTTTACCACTATTTGGTAGAATCTAGGTAAGCATTTTCGCTAGGTTAGACGATTTTCAGAGTATAACTTATACTCCCAAAGCCGTGTTTATCTCTTCCACGTACTTGCTCTGTTGAGGCTTAGGTAGATCAGTGAGCATTGCATCCTTAATCGCCAAATGTGATAGTTTATCAGAAATTCAAATATGCTCAGACAATGCCAAGGTAATAGCGCTCCCATTTAAGCTAAAGGTCTCCCATATGTAGTTGCTAGCCGAATTTGATCAATAGGCGCAATCGCCTAGTAGCTGCGTAGACAATAGTTGTAACTGGAACGACGCTTAATATGCAAAGGTACGAAACACCATATTCCGCTACTAATCGGTTTGTTTGTTTGTTGTTTTATTCATACTGTATGCACTCTACTTAGAGTATGACAAGACCTTATACCCCCTCCGCCTCCGGGCGAGCCGGCTAGATGGCGGAGCTCCCGCCGCTACCCTGCGTCCCGCTACTAATCGGTTATGTAACCTCACATACCTGATACTTTAAGCTCGGCTTCATAGTTCTAACTTCTCTCCAAGGTAGACTATTAGTCTCTTCGCTATTCTCTCTGGTGAACGTCATCTCATCTCAAACAGCCTCGATGTTCGTAGATTACTGTCTATGTGGATGTTAGAACAGTCGTTACTTCAAACAATGAACTTTTTGAAGCAATAAATGACCTGGCGTACTTGAAACACCGCCTGTTTGCGCACTTGCTATGGTCGGCTTGTTATTCGCTGTGATCGAGAGTTGCTTGGTAGCGGTGAGGTTGACGACATCTTCAAACTATCTACATTCCCTGAAACCACAACCGATTTATTTCGGTTTACAGAGCGAGACCTGATGGTGCGTTGTACAGTTAATGCTCTTCACAGGTATTTACTTCCTACGAGTTCTGCACTCCACCTGCTAGTACGGAGTGAGCTAGAAGAACTTCCGGTAAGCATGAGGAAGTACCTTTATCGTGCAACAAAAAGCGGCCAACGAGGACGACGATGAATAAGGCGAGAAAAACTCGATTGGTAGATGGAATAAGGGTTGGAATGTTTCACGATTTATCAAACAAAGCTGCTGTGGACTCAGAATTGTTCTCAAATTTCCTTACAAGACCAAAGTGCAGAAAACTCATGCCAAAGAAAAGTAGGTGATCTTCTAGTGTATCGCTCTCGATGCCTCTATCCAAACATGTTTTACATCAACTGTCCATAGGCGTCTGTCAGGGATCAACAGGGCATGTTACATTCTGTGGAAGAGGTGTATCTTGAGGGCTATTGCCTAGAGTTGTGCGAACTGAGTCCGGTTGTGAAGATTTAGGACCTCCAACAGCGCGGACTGTCGATGGCGACTCGCGTAGTGGGAAGAGATTCTGAAAGGTCTGGCGGCTGTTCGGTAGTGTCAAAGTTCGGCCTTGATCAGGGATCGTGGGAGGAGGCTGTAGTGACGAGGCCGTCGGTTCGTTTGCCTGGAAAATGCGTAGTGGGATATCAATCAACTGGCCGTCGGCGACTTCATCAGGGCCTCCACTCTACACAACTGATAAGTATTCGATTCAGAGTGAATAAATCATTGTACCATACCTGGCTGCTTCTGACCCAACACCTGCACCTGAATACCCCAATTGCGGCAATCAAGACTCCAACAATCGCGACTACCAGTCCTGCCACTGCAACAAAGCCATTCCCATTTCTCTTCCGGAGCTCTAGGTGCTGAGTTGAAATCGGAGAGCCCGACGTCGGAGTGCTCTGTACGAGACAGGCAAGTAGGCAAAATGCCATACCATCTATGATGCGCCAATCTATCAGCTACACTCATGGATTCCGTACTCGTAGCATCCTTCTGCGCTAGTTTGAAGCCTACCTTTGAACAGAAAGCGCAGAGAACTCATCCGTATAAGTTCAGAAGATTTCTCTGGATGATGGGTGCAGCAGCGGCGAAGGTTGCGATAATGTAGTTGTTAGAGGGTTGCGAGAAGCGTTCAGCGGATATTGTGGGGTTTTATGAATGTGAGGTAAAATATGTTGTAGAAATGTCGTTCGTTGTTAAATTATGGCGCACATCATTGCCGTCAAAGTTCCGAGACTACATTATTTGGCTGTGTCAACCTGCCTGATTGCAACTAGCCCCTGGCGAAGCTGATCTAGTTAGCTCTTCGAGAACACAAAGGATCCCGTGGGGTATATTTGATGTCTAATATAGTCTCCAGATGTCTTCCAAGTACCTTGGCCATGAGCGTCGCAAGACAAGAGACGAGAAGCTGTCACCAATTAAGGGTTAATTTGGATCATATTTGAGATCCCCCGGGTTAGGTATTGTGCCATCCCTGAATTCCACCCAGGTTCAAGAGAGCACGTTCTCATCTGAATAGTTTTAGAGACTCAGCCCACCCCACCTGCGAGGCCAATCTTGATGGATGGATAGGGGTTTATCAATCGGACGAGTCCGGTTTGGCCAGCTCTGTAGCATACCTGCAGTCAAGGTTGCACAACTCTATCATTCGCTCCCGTTAGTTTTTAGTGTGTGCTTATAAGGATCGTAGATCTTTGAGCTGCGTCACTAATTCCATTCCCACATGTGTGTGCGTTTGGGGATTGCGGCAAAGCTTACTCTACATGGGAAACGCTCACACACCAAAGCGCCACAGCGGAGCCACAATCAGGCAAAATCTGTGTCCGTCTGCTACCCCGCTTACATGAGTATTCTAGAGTACTCCATACATGTATCTCAATGACATCCGAACTTCTGCAGTTTGAACAATAGACTTGTATTGAATATGGCAAGGTGTCGGCTCCTTAGACCAAGACGTATATCACAGGGCCTTAAATATGCGAACTGGCATGTTAGAGAGGAAGAATATCGCGCTCAAGAGGCAGTGGGAAACACGGTTGATCGCATTATGAACGCAGAACGCACCACAGACACCTAACCTTAACATCTAAGGCATGTTCTTAGAGACAATCTGGCTACGCTGACGTTTCCGCTCCTCCCGGCGGCTAAGACCCTTGTAGCTAGGCCCGGAATTAGCATTTGCCGAACACTACATAGTTAGTGCCGTTTTGGACGCCACATCGGACTCATGCGGCACGCAACAAAAGCAAGTATGGGGATCGATGCGCAGTCAGAGTCTGAACTACGTAAAGCATAGTTCGTTCGTGAATAAGAGCACTTTCGCTTCCTCATGTCGTGCGCAAAATAGTAACTCGTCTCAAGGCCCCGACATCCACGGAGTCCTGTTCCTTCTTCACTCTCCGACAGTTTGCATCGTGGTTTGAAAACACATCTCGCGGCATCGTGTCGCAACTTCGCCGCCATTCCAGGACCTTCTCGGTTATTTCTACAACCGATACCCCAGAACTCTAATTTATGCGTAAATCATCCACCGGAGTTTGACGGACCTCAAACTTCAGCTGATCCAACAGATAAGGGTGTGTAGCGCTTAGCATCGCAATCTTCCTACTCGCTTCTCTTGCACACAGCACCGCTATCCCACCGGAACACACGCGATCTCAACACACAAGGATCCTGAAAAGAGGCGAGAGTGAAGCAGTGAATCTGAGCGCACTGGTGGCTACAGTAATTGGGGTTCTGATAAACGCGTTTGGAGTATTGGATGGAATGTTGGAAATGAAGACGGAGAGCTAGAGTATGTCACTATACCCCATCGACCGAATGGGTTTCTTACCAGCGTTTTGGCGCATCAGAACAGCACAATTCAAGATCAGACAGTCGACAGTCAGCTATTCCCGCCGCGTATCCGAACCCCTGAGCCTGCGCATCTTTACCCATCAGCCGACCACAGCGGTATACACTACCACTACCACGCTGCTCCAAGTTCCTGTTTCCATAGTGCCGCAAGACATCCACAGGGGTTCAGAGCACCTGTACCCGCCATCTCCGCTACTTCAGCCACCGCAATCAGCCCGCTCAATGCTACCTACCACACCACTGCCGGAATAATCGGTATCGTTTCCCACAACAGCTGCAAATTATCGTCAGTATAGAGCCCTACCGCGAACAGCGACATGGCCTGTCGGCCTTACTCGCACAAATACTACGGGAAGTTGATATCAACGGGGTTTTTCTAGCTGGGTTGGGATAATATGTGTCGTTCTAACTAGGTATACTTGGGATTAACTGTATCTTCTCTTTTGCATGGCCCCTCGACCTACCTCATGAAAAACTCTGAGTCCATTGCAGATTTGGTTTGTTTCGAGAGTTTATCATTTTGCGTTTTGGAAACAATCATTGCTTGTGTACATATGTGCATCATATGGAATGAAACATATCTGCTGGAATGTATCTTTGTCATTGGTTAATAGCAATAACGAGCCGAACGTCGATGGAAGCTTCCCATTTGTGGCTAGGGTGGAAGGGGCTCGGTGTTTGAAACCGTTTGGGGCGAGACGAGATATCGGTAATGTTGTACCTCGGTACTGGGTGTATGTCTGAAATTGAATTTTTTCTTCTTGTAATTCGCCGATGAATTCCGATGGATCTAATCTAATCATTATCTGCCACAAGATCTGTAACATTGAATTTTGATTGATCTAATCTAATCTTCATCTTCTACATCATCCTTTATCGAGCAGTTGTGTTGACATTTCAATGCATCTAATCTAATCTTTCATCTGCGAATTGGAAGATTTGAAACGCTATCTGACATACGAACTGCAGAGAATTGCATACTATGTACCGGTCCACGTAGATAGTACACTCCCAGCAGGTGACAACATTTTATTTGGTACAGGATAGTTGTGACATATAAACGGAATAAGTATGTCGGCGATTGACAGATTCCAGGCATGGTATGGTGGGTGTCCTGACATATGCAGGAATAAAGTACTGCATATTGTACAACACCCTCACCGCAGAAATTAAAGTTCCACTGGAGATTTTACCATAGATATCTGTGAGAACTGCTATTATCGATAAGCCCAATACAAGTATCGCTAGCACTTAAGCTTTAAGCCCTAATTACATCCCTAAGTGGCATATTCTAGCTAAGTACTAGCCTGCTATGACAAATTTTAAAACTAGAATAGACTTCACCTTAACAATAATCTGATATTTATACGTACGTACACCCGTTCTGACACCTGACGTACTATCTACGTTGACCGTTACGGTACCCATGCGAGCTGAGTCTTGCCAACTAATCATTCACAACACCATTAGCAGCATTCTGTTAAGTTTTTCTTGTTCTTGTTGAGCCGCAAGGCGTCATAACCGAGGAAAAAATCCATTCCTAGCCTTAAATATCCCAGCTAGTGAAGTCGTAGCATCTCGTCCAAATCTTTCAATTAATCTCTGTAGTAAATATAGTAGTATTCATACATTACCATGATCCTAGAATATACGTTACGATGATGCTAAGAGACCTAAAAGTTGTACCGAAGAACAAAATTCCGATCTCGCAAACAGTCGCCTTATTTTTCGGCAAACTACGGCGACGTAACATTTGTAGGCATTTGCAAGGATGATAGTGGTGTTCCCTTGCTTCTTCCCACACAACTGAGCAGGCAATTTAATTGGTTTGAAACAAGGATTAGACAATGGGGGTGCCACACGCGCTTGATTCACACTTTGGATAAGAGGTTATTTGGTCAAAAATGTCATCAACGTATCTTGTAGGTAGTAGCTATGTCGCCAAGCTTTCTTTCGTCGTCCAATCATTCCTAACGGCCGCCATCTAGCGCCCGATTCTAACTTCTGATATGCGGGGCGAGTTGTAGTGGTAGCTATGTCGCCAAGCGTTCTTTCTTCGTCCAATCATTCCTAACGGCTGCCATCTAGCGCCCGATTCTAACTTCTGATATGCGGGGCCCCTCATTTATCTCGACCACAACATTGACGCCATACTCACAGCATCAGATCCCCCTCACACCCTCCTCCACAAAGTGTTCAAGCTACGGCTTTCATTATCTAGATAATTTTATAGAAACCTGATCATCGTCAAATAACGATTCCGCCGGGTTCACCATTCACCCCACAGCCGGGAACGAACCAACTCCCAACACACCACAAATCGACTTCTCTACCTATCTCCCTCATCCTTCAAGCCTCAGCATCTCGCTCTCGCGACATCCCATTAATGGGTGGGTTATCCGCCAGAACAGCTCGATTCTAGATTACAACTAACACAACGATGGGAGTGTGCAGCGTGTAGAATATCAACTTTCCTCCTCGCTGCTCTTGCACACGGCTCCGCAATCCCTCCAAAATACGCAAACCTTCAGAAGAGAAACGGGCATGACGCTGTGAACCTGAGCAGCCTGGTAGCTACGATTATCGGAGTCTTGATAACTGCGATTGGGGTATTTGGGTGGAAATGTTGGAGAGGAAGGCAGCGACCCACGAAGGTAGAGAGTGCTGTACCCTATGAACTCGTTATATACTCACCGGACTCTTGGGGACTCAGGATGCTGCAGTTCCAGATCAGACCTTTGACAGGCAGTTGGTCGATATCCCACCGCAGCTTCCATTGCCACCCGCTCCCATACAGGTCTATCCTTTGACCAACACCGGTGACATACACTATCATTATTACGCCGCATCGTCGCTGTTACCTTGTCCGCCACGCCCCGTCCGCCCGAATCCAGAATCGGGCTCATTTCTCACAACTGCAGTCTACGGTGAGCTATATTCAACCCTACCACGAACTTCAACATGGCCCGTCAGCTCTACACACAATACACACGGCAGTTAATCTTACCTAGCGGGGGTGTTTAGACAGGCTGGAGTATTCTATATCGTCGCTTCTTAAGTATCCACGCCTTATTGAGATCTTTTATTTTTCCGAGTCCGGGAAAGTACTATGCGTTTGTGAAGGTTGGAAGCAACTCAATCATTGATACATGATATGAGGGAAGGAGAGAATTCGAATTTCATAATTGGAGAACTGTACGATTTCCTTATCGCATAATATCACAATATAGCCACAATCCCTAAAAACTCCTAGAGTGGATTCAAATATGTCTGCCATGATGAATTCCGACATGTGGTCCAGTGTCCCTTGTGCGTGAGCTTCAAGTTGAATTGCAATTATTTAGTGTTCTGGCCTATGATCAGACTCGTCATTTACAATTTGTGATGGGTTCTTAAACAAACGCGGAGAGATATGAGTAGGCTGCATACGTTCCTGAGGATAATTCGTCGGACTTAGGCACCCTTGACAGTGCACTCGACCATCGACTAACATGGTCAAACACAGTGCGGCATAAAAATTTTCATCAGTCGTTGGTAAGCCAGAGAGCGCCATAATTACACAACCAACAAGCTATGCCTAAACGGAGTGTGGTGAGATGGGAGAGGTGTGGTGAGTTCAATATTGTTTCAGAGGTGGCCAAGGCTGGGTCGGAAGTCATCAGGCATTAAAGGGTTCGGCCATGGACGATCATCCGAGCTAGATGCAGCTAGCACTGCTATTGCTAGGTGGTGTGGCAACCTCGGATGGGCGCAAATGTTTATCTCTTCCATGTTAGGATTAGCGTTAGAACATGGGTGCGCAGATTAGTGACGATTACCATATCCCATCGCCGTGCCCGTTTTGGTAACAAGGTCACCATTAGCTAGCCAATGCTGGGCAGCTGCCAAGACAGGTCGTCCATGCACGTTGGCTATGAGGTGCGATATCGAGATACAATATTACCCCCGTCCTCCACATCCTCTTTGTGAATCGACAATAACTTCGGACAACCATCATCTGCTTGTACTTTCTTGAAAACCGAAACTTCCACAAACATCGTTGCCGTTTAGCCGTCTCGCCAGATTTCAATATCACTCCTTGGCCCGCTCAGGTTCTTCACACTCCCAATTCATGGGTGGATTGAAAGACTGTCGCATGTCCGTAGCTAACACTTATAACCTCCATAGTCGCAATTTATCCACATTCTTGTCTTACACAAAGCCCATCAGTCTTACCACCACACACGGTGCTGCAGAGGAGAGAGGTGACTCTGAATGATGCCGTTGCTCTGTCCGGACTGGTTGTTGCGGTCATTGGAGTGCTTATAGCGGCGATTGGGGTTTTTGGCTGGAGGTGTTGGAGAGGGAGACACATAGTACAATGCTACATCCAACTGCTCAATGAAGTGCTAATCAATCTTGCAGAACAATATTGAAGAAGTTTCACACGATACCTCGGGAGCCGGAACTCAGTTACAGGATATTCTACCGCACGTTCCCTCCACACCCGACCCCACCACCGACATCCAAGTTACTTCCACCCCCGATAATAACCCCAACTCCGATACTACCTTCACCTCCGAGACCACCTCTAGATCAGCTTAACTAGCGACAGTCTTTAGCGTCCGCATTTCCTGGAGATTCTTTGTTCTTTATAAAATCCCCTTCGCACGGATTTTTTTTGGGCATTCTAAATTTCATCGATGTTGTTTGATATACAAATAACTGGGTTTCTTCTTACCACTTTCACCATGAATTGATGTGTAGCTCCAAAACTTCAGTGCAAACTCATTCCGTAAAATGTTCCAATTCCCTGAGTAATCGCTGTTTGCGATGTGTAGATGACCTAGAGACAGGAGAAATCCGTCGTCTAGAAGGGGGATAATCAACACTGACAGTCGCTTCGCGCCGACCCTAGAAGAAAAGTTTTTCTGCCTGCTAGACTTCATCGAGTTAAATCACCCCAGTGCTCCTCTTTTCTCTAACAAGTGTGACTTCCTAGTGCTCCTCTTTTCTCCAACAAGTGTGTCTTCCCAGTGCTCCTCTTTTCTCCAACAAGTGTGACTTAACAGCTGGAAAGAGAAAAGAGAACCCTCCCTTTCCGAGATATTTGCCTGCCAATCCTTACCACCCAATCAAATTCTTTTGCCTCCATCAATATCCCTCATTTCCCAGCTTCACCCATTACATGTATCTATGTAGATGGTGCGGAATCCCTATGCTTTTTTCACTGCTCAATTACTCTAACTAACTGCTGACTGCATAATATGTTTTCCAGTTCAGTCCTGTTCCCTGCAGTTTTGAACGCTTCGGCATTTGCCGCCGTACCGACATGACTCTGCATTAGCGCTAAAACGGACTCGTAATACAAATGCCGTATCATACCACGATTCTGCGTGGTGAGAAATAAGTGATCAGCGTTGAGCGATGACATTGGAAATAAAACGTAGAGACGATCTGATTGTAGCCATCAACAGTAAGTAGCCGGATATCGATCGAGTTAAAGAACTTCAGAAATTTCGGTTTTCATGAGTTTCAAGGATGTCAATTTTTCTTTTTTATCTAAAACATTGCCGTAAAGTACATTCTTCGTATATGACAGTCATGTGGTCATGAAGTATAAGCGCTAAAATGAAAACAGTTAGAAAAAAATATACCTCCCCAGCAGGGAATTGAACCCTGGTCTCCCGCGTTGCTCTAAATGACAGGCGGAAATACTAACCACTATACTACTGAGGATATTGTCTATTGCTGAACTCATACCTCTATATTCAAAACTGCCATACCCTGAGTATGTCCATATCCGGAAGAAAGACCCTGCGGGGCTAGACATTAGCGCATGCACTCGGTCTTCAGACTAACGCACTGACCACGACTTAATTGCAACGACCATCCACCCTACTGACCACAACTTAATGTAACGACCATCCACTCTACTGACGCGGATGTTGTGGTAGCGTGAATCGTGGCGTGTCGTCGCAAATGTCCTCCTAACTGTCGCAACCGATATTCATCTTAAGGTGCGATGCAACAACGAAAGTAACGATAAGCGCAAGCACCGATACAACACGCCTGGACACAAGATGGAATTTAGAAGGACTGAGATTTTTCTTGTGGAGTCCAATGCAGCCTAGGCAACAATTTAGGATAACCTGAAGCGATGAGCGGTTGTGATAACCTTAAACTTATGGCGGTCGCTTATTTAAAAGCAACAGGGGGTCCTTGGCGATAAGGCTGAATATTAATCCGATGTCGCTAATATACCCGTTATGTGTCACCTGCACGATTAGCGTGAGGCTGTGTCAGAGCCCGAGCCAATTCGTCATATCGCTTCCCAACCCTTGCTAGTCTCCGAACCCTGGCAAGACAAACTCCAACTCTCGTATCTTATCAAAATCTACCTAATCACCGCCACCTACCTACATTCCTGCACGCACCACACAGTTCGATGACTTTATTTTCCAGCGTTAGCAAGTTGCCCGCGATCACTGAATCTGCCGTAATCTATCTAATAAATATCGTTGTACGGACTTTTTTTCTGTGCTACCACCAATCACAAGTCCTAAGCCTCGTGTCGATCATAGATTGGTTATCGATTAGCGACGCGGGCATTATCCATTCAACCACCTAGGAGGTTGGAATAAAGTTTAGCTCGACACGCTACCTTGCTAGCGCCACTAACCGTAGACCCCCGTAAAAAATGATGCTGGTACCTAGCGTGTGCATGCCAAAACGGGTAGTCGGGTCTCTGAGGGTGTCAAATAGATTGTTAGGTTTCCATCCTTAACACAGAATATAGTATCGTACTACATACATAATTGCCCTTGTGGGGTGATCAACTAGTACCCTGGATATTTGTTGCCGTTGCATGTCTATCAATACACAAATCCCACTCCGTAGGTACTGTTCAGTCCGGGCAAAATACACTACAAGCTGTGATGGTTTGCCGTGATTGGGTGATGATTCGGGTTGGCCTACATTGGCTCGTTAGGCACTTTTTGTTTTTCCGGCTGGTGAGCAGGTTAGGAGTGATGCCCATAGATCAATATTTGTTGTAGCGTGATTGAAATCTCACCACAAATCGCATGCTGTGGGCGCTGTCAATATTTGTTTATTTATGGTGACATAATATGGTAGATAGGCAGTGATTTAGTACGGTTGAGAAAATCTCGATTTGTATTTGAATTCTTTTCTGTATGGAAAACCACAGAGCATGCCGACCCAAAGGACACGATATAACCCCGGACGGTGTATTTGTTACGTCCCAGACACATTACGAATTGGACACATGATTATAGTGGTCAACATCGTCTGACAGAAAAGTCTCAGTCGTGCCGCCCACAATCAACTCATTTACTATGCAATTTAGGTACGCATGATCATGATGCGTATCTCTACGGAGGCAACATCAAAATCTCATGCGACCGCCACCCCCAACGCATAGCTCAACCTGAGTAACAAGCCCAACGATAACGTCAGATTCTATGTCAAGATTACCAGATTCGGCACAGGAGACACACTAAATGGTGCCTAGATCTAAGCGGCTATACATTTTCCCTTGTCATCCGATCGACTTGCGTCTGTTAAATGCATTTCCCACCTTAACTACATCCTAATGCTTACTGGACCCCCGTATAAAAGCCCTTTGTCACGAAGTTCTGTGATAAGTCTTCCAACTCCAACGCCCAATGCTTCAGCATCGTTGTTTTTTGCACAATCACAAACGTTTCAGAAGCGTCTCAACTCCTTTCTCTCTTCACATCTGCGCGTCCATAGGTGTAATTTCTGGTTGAGTTGTGCGTACGTACGAATCCTTCTCTTCCGACTGACGAACTTGATATATTGTAACGTGTGTAATTTGAACGGGGGTTCGGTTTTAATTTAAATATTTCCAAATAATTGTGGCTTTCAAAATATGTATCATGACGGATATATATCGTGGTGAGATATCTGCAAAACTTGAAGGAAGAAATTTATGGTCTGAGCTCAAGCCAGGAGCTAATGTATATATCATTGGTAGTGAAACATACGGCTACATACCGTCCACTTCCAGCTTTGCACTTCCCGCCAAGCTCCGGTATCTCGGTGGATAACCGTCACTGGTATCTTGCATCCACAACTAGATCCGCTACAGTTTATCTGTATCCTCTTGAAAATGCTACCGGGGTAGTGTATCTGTAATATTCCTGCGATTGCGTCCACTGCGGTATATGGGGTGGTATATTTCTTCTTGCCTATCCACGTTATCTAGTGAGTGAAATCTCTCGGGGTCTGGTATAACACGATATTGAAGGGCGCACCGTTAGCATATGTGAATGTTAGCCGAAAAGACATCAAACAATAGTCGCGTCGGTGGGTTTAATCCTTCACCGGTGATTTTGAGAATATTAAATGCCACTCATTGAGCTGTAGTTGGCTGGTGTTGAGAACTTGGAGTTAGCTATGGGGTTCATTATACCACTTGGAAACGCCTTAGAAAGGCAGCTGGTAGTGCAGGAAGACAGCGTAGACTTGGAAACACCTCTTCCAGTACCATAGGCGGTCGTGGGATAAGTAACGAGAGCTTTAGAGAGTAGTAGGGCGCGCAACGGGCTGGGAGGAGGGAAAATGCCGGCGCGTGCAGATATTAGAGCTATTATCTTTAGAGATGTGATCCGGCGGTGATGCACTTCCTTGCCGCCACGGAGGTGGAGAAGTTTCCATGCCGCTGAGCAGAGCATAGCTTCGGTCTTTCTATTCCTTTTTCTCTGGTAGGTCGTCACACAGTGTGCTTTCGTTTGTTAAAGGGGAAGAAGGATAGAGGAAGGGGACTTCCCCACCTAGCCGGCCATCCAGAGGGGGAGGGGAAGCGGGCACGGCCATACCCTAGATAGAGTGAATGCAGTATGATTAAACAAACAAACAAAAGGAATTTGTAGAAGTGAAACTGGACGGCTAAGTTCCGCGCGTGTGGATGCAACGCTTGAAAAGCTTAATTTTTCTCTTGTGTTACTCACCAGCGTGTGGTACGGTTCTGCACACTTCATGTGTCGCAAAACGAATCGTAAGGGTTGTGTGGAATGCACACATGATTGGCGATACTGGCAAGAACTAGTTGTAACTGCTTGGCTTGGTGTGACGCGACACGTCAGGGGAATTCCCCCAACACTGAAGATAAATTGAATACTTATTAGTTTGATGATATGGTGGGAGTATGCCGCTCAAAGACTCTTTATCTATTTTACTAGTTCCAGGTAAGTGATGCAGGAGCTGCTCAATTAGTAATTACCCAAGCACAAATTCAGCCACGATCAGGCATGACATGTCATGGATGAGGTAGTCTTTGCACAACCCGTCGCTCACTCGGACACGAAGTCCGAAGATTTCTTCTGTCTGAATTTCTCAATCGTACAGTGTTCTCAAGCGGCCAGACACGGTCGTGAGTGAACGATACCGATACAAGCACGGCTCTATAAAAAGTTTGCCGCTAGGTAAAAAGGCACTGCTAAGTACTGGCGAAGACTGCATAAATCTGGAGTTACCGCCAGGCACCGATACAACCTGCATTGGTTTGGAGACACCGACCGGCACCTGCAGTCTTAACCGATATCTGGCTTGTATCTGGCACAGTTTCATTCGTATAAGACCTGTCTCTTCCGCGTCTTTCTAATTCAAAACCCGAACCGCAACAGCAACTCTCAGGTTCTGTTGGTAGCCGGTTCATTTGCAAGTTGTATCAGTGCGGTTTCAAATTCTCATTTCGCCATCATGTTCTGTAACGTAGCTAGTAATGACATCATGGTTACAATTAAAGCCGGGAGATACCTGCAGGGCTGGCAGGCTTTCTTGCAGATGCCGCACTTCAACAGTCCAACCCGGCTGATACACTCAAAGTTGCAGTCCGGCTGGGTGTAAGGTCAAGCCTGACTGGACTCACCTGTTGGGAACACTGCAATCGTATACTGAGAACTTTATCACACTCCTAAATCGCAGTGCCCGCCGAATAATTGGTCTTACATCTTCGACCACCCAATTACAGAAGTTATTTTTCCCATCGCTGTAGCCTGGACTCCAATTTCGTCGTTATTCAGTAGACAGTAATGGTCCACCCAGCGGTTGGGCAGTATTCATGAGGCCCTTTGCCGAGCTTTCCTTCACAGGACCATAACTACACGCCCGCTGTACGGATCTCCACGGTGTGTTATGGAAATGTAGTTAATACAGAGCGACAATAACCATTAGTAACTGGAGTTGCAATGTGTGATTTGTCCTGAGGGTCAGCGCTAGGAAGCAGGGATAAGATTGAAATGAGAATGTTAGCCACCCATGTTGTTGGAGTTATAAGCACAAGCGAAATTGTCACGGGACGAGATTGTGTAGTCTTGGAAGTGTGGTTCCCTAGCTTATTGCTAGTCCGGGCATTTGCACTGCCTTAAGGGCCCTGCTCAGTTAATTAGATAGGCGTGCACACTCTACCGTCCGGAATTATGTGGTAGTTTTACTGGTCCTATTGACGAAGCCGCGTGCACTCGTTTGTCTTGAGTAGATATGTACGTGTTTCCGGTTACGGTATGCAAGTGTTGTGTCTCTGTTTCTGGTTTCGTTGTGCTCTAGGTATTGGGAATAGTCTCGTATTCAACGTCGATTATCAGTGATACCTCCTGATTGATGGTTGTGTTAAACGTATGTTGTGGGTGTCCGCTCATAGCCGGAAAGTCGTGAACAGCGCATGTTATGCTAACCATTTTAGGCTTACCCCTAGTCATAAGGCACCAAAACTTCCCAGCTGTTGCTATACCCACATTTCGAATTCATTGGCTACGGATGGTACTGCCACCATTGGTACATTGTTTTGGGCGTTATTCATCGAAGTCGATCGTGAGTGTGCTATCGCTGAGAAAAGAAACAACAAGATTTCACGTTTGACGCAAGAGCTGCTAATGTGCGATCTATTCAAGTTCAGCATGCACCCATGCATATGAAGCTAAGAGGCTTGCGGAAGCCCACAAATTCAAGGATCTGAAATCTACAGCGAACTATAGGGTATATCACTGGGACTTAAGAGATAATGAAAGCGGCTATATAATTGCCCAATAGACGTGATGACAAGATTCAGTATGAAAACACACATATGAAGGTGAGAGGACCGAGACAACCTTCGGAGAGACCCGCAGTTTTAAGAATCTGAAATATGTAGCTAGCTATAGGGTATATCTGCGATATTAAGGGGTAAAGACAGCGGAGATATAATTTGCCCGATAGACGCGACGACAATGACGTAGTGGTGCATACTTTATGAGGTGTATTTTTGCTTTTTGTTTAGCACCCGGCGATAATTGGATTCTAGACAAAGAAGTAATCATCCACATGCCGCTAAAGCGATTGCCATGCCATGTTAACCAGAGTGCACCGAAGGAAATTGACCAATGGGATACCTCCAGGAGCAGAATGTTCCATCTCCCTATACCATCCATTGGATTACTGAGCCAGGGTTGATGTTGAGCTGGCGCGCAACCCAACATATTGGAGCACGCATGGAACGTCAAAAAAGCCCAAAATTCTCCTCCACAAAGGAGCTTAAGTAGGTGCAAATCCGACCTCTTCAATAAACTCAGTTTTCAGGTGTTAACTATCTTACTGTGCCCGACTCGAACATATTCGCGCCAACCGATTGCCCAGCGATCATTTTACATTGCCTTCACGCGCAGCGCTACCATGTGCTGCACCCGCGTTATTGATTTCCATCTTCGATCAACTCCCCCAAGGCCAAACCCCACCACATCCGCGGCCGCCCCTCACACAACTTGGCAATCGCAATGTCCGTTAAATCGCCAAAAACCTTGTCGCCATTACACATATCCTATGGAAAACCATTTCTTAACTCAATGCGACTGCGCTTGTACCACGTTCGCTTTAGGGGTTAGCCATATACCGCCCAGATTTAAATACCGGCTAATACAATCCGTCAGTCATTGTGACCTTGCTACTGTCTTGTGTCGTACACGGCTCATCAAACACGGGAGCACACCGAGAACGGCAGAAAAGAGACGAGAGTGTCGTTGTTGGTGTAAGTGGTGTGATAGCTACAGTGATCGGGGCCTTGATAACCGCGATTGGGGTATTCGGGTGGAAATTTTGGACAGCAAGGCAGGGAGCGACGACGGTAAATCGTCCTGTGAGTGCCATATAATGTTTTTCGAGATACACTACTAGTATTACAGTACATACGGCAACAGCAGACGACTTGGTTTCTGTTGGAGGACTTTATAGCTGGAAAACGTTATTGTGGTGAGATAATCAAAGTTGAGAGAGAAGATGGGATACGATTGATTAGTTTAGCGACATGACGCAATGTCACGGCATCATCCACATAAAATTCAAAATTTCGTTTGGACTAGTTACGTATGTCCCTAATGAGTGTCAATTTATCATGGTTCATACATATATTTGGCAGAATTGTCCGTTGGCACTTGTTGTATGAGGTACAGTACAAATAAGGTGTGGCCTGTGCGCACTGTTTAAGCCCCATAGCGTTGTTAATGGCGATGAAGGCGCTTACTTGGTAATAGGCTACACCAGTAGCTCGGAACTACCTACCCTAGCGCCTCGCCGAATGAGCACAAAGTTTGCCCTTACCGAACTGACCATAATTCATCTCTCTCCCGCTTTAGGCGTACCCGGCCCCGTATTTAATATCTTCAAACGATAAAATCCACATCCCTTTAATATACAGAACACCAAACATTATCAACACATATATCCCTTTCGACAACCATAATGTCCACCACAACATTGCAAACTTAGCCACCACTACAATCATTAGCAACATTACTTCCGAGAGTCATACAACCGAGCTCTCGCCACATCGGTAGGCACTCTCCTGGCGTAAACCACGCCCTGTATGATCATAGTACTTTGGTTCACGGCGGACTAATACCAGCGCAACACCAGCATCTCCGGAAGAGAGGTGAGACAGCACAGACTGCTGGAGTAACCGGACTGGTGGCTACGGTCATTGGAGTACTTGTAACCTCGATAGGTGTATTCGGGTGGAAATGTTGGAGGGGAAGACGGAAAGTGGTGAAGGTAAGGCGCTAACTATTTTTTAGATTTTTAGTTGCAGCCTTACTAGTTTGTAGAATCAAAATGATAAGGTCACAAGTCAGAGCGTTGGCACTGGGTTATTGATATTCCGCTGGGCGCTCTACCGCTGTCCCACGCTCTATCGACTCTGGATGCTCTGTTGCTACCAAACACGCAGTCTCCGTCCCGTGCTCGGTTGCTATTCCCCGCACAGATACCTACCCCGCCTATTGGCACATCCGAAGCGCCCAACGATAGATTAGTGGCTGCAATTAGCCACTTTAAGGGATCACCGTTCTCGAAGATTTTCCCTCATAAAAGACAGTTCACATTTGTTCCCATCCCTACCGGACTCCAAAATAATGATCGGGAGGATAACCAGGCGGTTAGCCGCACTGGATGGGAGCTATGAGTGAGATGAGCGGATTAGACCTGGTTCTGTGGGGTACGTTTTGCAATCATATACATTACGAATACTGGATATGCTATGGACGACAATAATGGATCGGGGGAGTGCAGAAAAAATGTTCGGCGGACAGAACATGGGTTGCGTGGATTTTAGGGTATTTGCGGAGCGTATTTTCCCTTGTCTTAATTTGAGATGGAGAGAATAGTAAGACGGTCTTCACTAAATCGTTCTAGTTATTGGACAGGTTGCATTATTAGATATAGACCAATTGAGGATGGTGGTCTAGGCTTATGGAAGTTTCTAGCACCAGCCACAGGTAAGACACCAGCCACAGGTAAGACACCAGCCACAGGTAAGACACCAGCCACAGGTAAGACACCAGCCACAGGTAAGAATGCCAAAGACCCAGCGTTCTGCTTTTTCAGGTGAACGTCCTGGTCTTCCTGGCCGTTCCAACGACTTAAAAGCTCCCTCTGTTTTTCGCCCCGGTTGTCTATCGTCATCGCTATTTGCCCAGTCTTATGCCCATAAGTCTCAAGAGTCTCACCCTGCACCAGCCAGCTTATCCTTGGTCACCGAGGAGGGCTACAGTAGTTTAAAAAATACTGAAAATACTATAGCAGTGTTGCCAAGTGGCCAAACGGGGGGTGGCTTGGTAGGGGGCACTAGCCGGTTTACGATATTTAGAATTGCTGCGGGGTCGGATTAAGAATTGGCGGCATTTTTTTGCACCGGGCCGGTAAATATAAGCTAGCACTTATACAGAGGCGCCATTTGTAAATATTCTCCGGCATTTGCAATTACCGCCGGCATTCACAAGCATTCGTAAATACCGCCATCATTTGTAAATATTAACAGGTATTATGAATACTGCGGGCATTCATACTGGTAGATACCCCTGGCATTTGCAATTACTGCTGGCATCCACAGGTATTCACAAATACCAACGGAATTTGTAGGTACAGCCGGCCGCTGGTGGCTTTTAGAGCACCCGCCGGATTTGGCCCGTTTATGGCCGGTAAATCACCAGGCGGCAAGCCAGGCCATTTGGGAACACTGTACTATTGTAGTCGCATTGGGGGCATATTTGTGAATAGAATTTGATGTGAGGATGTTTAGTTCAACTCGTAATGTGGGCGCCCACATGTTTACATACATCGCTGTTACAACGAGCCAGAAAAGCTCCACCAATAATAGCGAGTATGTAAATGGATAGTTTAGTGAATCTTGGGCTGAAATAACTAATTATAGGATTAGGGAGTACATATTGGATGGGAGTAGATACTTAGATCAGCGACGAATGACACTTGCTCACCATATCATCCAATGAGGCCCCGAGAAAATGCCTGGTTTGGGTGTTGTCTGATAGCTTGTCTTGGCTAGTGCGAAAGCGTATCATCGGGATGTCGGGTGCACAGGGTACGTGGTTTCTTGATCCTGTTGGCTATCGGGAGTGAACTTTTACTTATATACTGATTGTGATTTGTACAGTTTTCATGTTCATCTCAGTTCATTCATTACTTACAGTTGTTAATTACTAGTTACTGTATGATGAAGATAAGGTGCGGTCTGTGCTCGGTTAAGGTTGGCCCTGTCGCGCTGTCAATATCGCGATTGACCGGGAGCTAAATTAGGCCGTAGTTAGTCCGGACGACACTCCCTACAGGGTTCCCTCGTTGATATAAAACTCCACCCTTGCTTGCTCATCTCTCATTTACCATTTAACCAATCCGAACGTGTACCTCACATGTGTTTGAAAACACCTCTATTTAATGAGAGAGTGTGAGAATTCTGAATTCGGAGGACGGACGCAGGCTTGCGGACTTAACGGGGCGGAAGTGGGCATCTCAATTAATTAGCATGACGGGGTCTGCGACCTGTTGAGGCTCTCTCCTATGATGGTTCTAGTTACTCGTTGAGCTTCCTTTCTTTCATAAGACCGCAATTTTGAGAGCTCGCGGAATGTCTTATGTATTCGGATGTATTATTCATATAAGCATATGGAATGTGTCTTGTTCGATTCTTATTGGTCAGAATTCTGTGGCTGAGTGGCTGAGTGGCTGAGTGGCTGATAGTGGCAAGTATAAACCACAAGAACTCAAATTAAAAACAACCCACCAATTTAAGTCTGCAAGTTGCACTCTGACAACAAAGTATGATATATATGAAATGTATATAACTCTACCTACTTTCACATCCCAGGTTGACATTCATGATATTTTTAATATTGTGTGAGTAGTTGTGGATTAATACTTTTATTGTAATGTTTTTTGACAGTAGTATGCGGAGAATTTGCAATGGAGTAAATTGGAAACTGGGAAGTGAAGTATGACCTATTTATGGATGTTTCATCTGTAGAACATGTTGTGATCAGAGCAAAACTTGGTGACATCATTGGATTTCAAATAATTCAAATAGCTGCACAGAAAGCTTCTTTTCAACTGACAATAATTGCTCTGGCCATAGAAATAGTACCAACTTACAGAGACTTGGAGAGATATACTAGTGGGCTTGGAACCTGTACAGTGGGTACACTGTAGAAGATGGAGTTGAGTCTAAACAGGGTGGTGGAAACATCTATATCTTATTTCCCCTGCTTATATTGGCATGGAAAGCCAGTAGGGAGACGGTGGTGCACAGGAATAACAGAGGTGGACTGGGTGATTGCAAGTGAATATATTTAGAAGACTCAGAAGTAGATAGGTACACCGAAAAAAGTGACAATATTAATGTATAACCCATAGAAAAGTAGTTTCTGGGATTCGAATCCATAGTATATTTGACGGATGGCGGTAGGAGCTCCTATCACCCTGCATGTTGACTACATTACTGTGATATGCATACAATTTTGTTCACTAAATACTATACATTATGCTGCATTCAACGATACAGCCAAATACGCTTCATTGCATGCTCCCAAGTAGGCTCTCAAGATCTTCCTAAGTACACACCTGAGTACAATCTCAAGTATTCTTCCAATTCCACTCAATCACACATTCCGAGCCTGCTTGACTCTATGCTCCCAGGTAAGCTCTCAAGCAGCATCCAAGTACACTCCAAGTATGTTCCCCAGTATACCTCCAAGGACATTCTCAAGTACACTTCTAAGCATGCTCTCAACAACGCTCCTAATTCCACATCACAGTGGTATACTCTTAGCCATATATGCTCTTATGTAGGCTCTCTAGATGCTCTCAAGCATACTTCCAAGCATGCTCTCAAGTATGTTCCCAATTGCATGACATAATACACTCCCAACCTACTTGGCTGAATGCTTCCAAGTTTACTCTCAAGAGGCAAGACACTTTCCATTTCACCTGACTATATACTCCCATTTATGCTTCTTCATATTTAATTGAGGGACTTGAAGAGTTGCAGCCACCAGGCACCAGGAGGCAGATCATGGGTAGTGGGTAGTGGGGGGGCATATCGTGGCAGAAATCACTGTAACGTCAATCAATATTAAAGTGTCAACCATATCATTATTGTACCCACCACAATGAGATCTTGTGATGCCTCATACTTAAGGTATTAACAATCGCAATTTTAGATTTGGCAGAAAAAGTAGAAAATTGGATCTTAGAACTCAGATGTTCTAGCAAAATCTGCTGCCTGCAGCCTCCATATTGTAGGTGTATGTGTGCCCATTCAGTCCAGGGCTGATAGTGATAATGTCAATGGTATGATGGCCATGGTGATGATAGCAATGATGACAGTGTTAGTGATGGTGAACATAGTACCAGAAGCACTCAATTAAGTAGATTCAGTTCCTCAACATTCGTCTAAAACCTTCCAACAACTGATAGATCTTCCTCGGCCAAATACATCGCAAGGAAAACTCAACTTCTCATGATGTTTGCATCTCTCAGCTGTAGCTCTCAAGCATTGCACTGTTATTCAGTCATTAAGCAGGCTCTGAAGGAGCCTATAAGATAAGCTTATCAGTAGAATATCAAGCAGACTTCAGACTAGGCTCTGATAAGGTGTTCAAATGCCAGCAGGCTCTCCAGTGGACTCCATACTGCTATAACAGCCATGTAGTTAACACTGGTATACTTCCATCTCTGGCCACCAGTCTTATATAGTTTCACTGAATGGACTGTAGATGACGATAAACTGCACATTGTGCAGAAGTTCACGGGAAGCTTGCTATGAGTTGTGCCATCAGCAAAAAACATTTCCGTCCCGGCGGAATGGCTACGTCAGAGTGGACGCGCTCCGTCAGAGCCGTCAGAGACACCCCGGTGGCGGATTACTCAGCGCCCTGCGTCAATACCACGCGTCGCGTTGCATATCGCCCTCCGATCGCCGTTTCGCCGTTTCCTCCCGCTCTGTCGGTCTTCTATTTTAAATAAACACGCTGGCGTTGTGGGCAACTGTGACCATACGTCGGAATGGGTTCATTGGGTACACGTTTGCATCGGGATTGCAATGGGTGACACTGCGAAAATCACTCCTTGCGTTCCTTCTACATTAAGCTCGAGGAGCGTAGGTGTAACGGGCGGGGTCGAGCGCAGGTGATATGGATGTTACGCAACTGAACTCGAAGTTCGTATCGAGAGAACAAGAATCAAAATATCTTTCAAGATCGTACTACTGCTTGCTATACAAGAGAACGAGTAAAGAGAGAAGAAAAGGAAATCCTCCAACACCATCGACACTCTCTTTATATACAATTCGTCTGCCACCTCTCGAACCATTCTCCATGCTCCGATGTACCATCCGAATCTTATCCCATGATCTTACACCCCACTCCATTATCCCTTATCGTAACAACCACGCCATATCATCCGACGTCACAACACCTCTAACCACTTCTTTATCTTACTAAATTATACCGCCACCATCTCGCCGCTTCCTCCGCATCTTCCAACATCTCTGCCTTTCCGTAACACAATTCCTTCCGCACCACCCTTATCTTTCTTCTATTATTCCCAGGTATCACCGTACCTGCCTGCGCCGTGACAGTAGGAAGGTGAGAAGATATGATACTACCCGGCCGTGAGGATCCACGCAATTGCGCGGATCCACGAAATCTTGGACAGAGCGAGTGAGACCAAAAGTTGGGAAAGATAGAGTGTGAATTTTCATTGAATGATAAGAGGAGATGGAAATGAGATGATATCTATTTACTCCGGGGTCTGCCGAATATATACTCCCCGTCACTCTGTCCACCTCCGTTACCCCTGTATCTCTGTACAACCGCCGTCGCTCCTTGAAGATGTACTTGATCGAGCGTGTTTGAGA
>Ga0307515_10004595_pt1 | contig 28400 bp, 28 predicted proteins | sample 17_EM_MG_FD_194513 | JGI IMG/M metagenome (GOLD analysis project Ga0307515, IMG submission 194513) | Populus trichocarpa ectomycorrhiza microbial communities from riparian zone in the Pacific Northwest, United States - 17_EM | ecosystem: Host-associated > Plants > Roots > Unclassified | place... | reverse complement strand
TTTTACCCATGATCCAGCGGCCATTGAGCACACGCGCCGCGTCTGGCTGTGAGTGTGCCTCCACCTTAGCCTCCGTTATCGTCGTTCCTTCCCAATACCGCAACTAAAAATAGAAGTGGTAAACAAGCCTACAAGGGATCAGGATGAGATTGCAGAGCTGGGTACGATCGGGCCAGACAGAGAGCATGGTGCCTTGGAAGGAGAGGCAGCTGTACCCATATTGGTGGTGGACCTGCCAAGAATGAACATACCGCACGTCTGTCGCGTAGGACTGACACGGCAGATGTGTGATGCAAGTGCCAGCTTTTGCCCAATGCCTCCAGAATAGCCGCTTTCACCATTCCGATCCTTCCCTCAATGCCACCACAACTATGACTTCTATCGCCAACTTTTCCACGCCAACCGCGACGCCCAGCGGTACCCCAGCCGAAGAGCCAGGCCCCAACCTAATCGGTCTTGTCATTCTCTCGTTGATCCTCTCTTTCATGGTGGGAGTGTGGTTCTATTGCGCATATCGGCGTGTCAAGCACTACCGTCGGATAGAGCGGCAAGAAGTCGAAATACGAATGCGACGACAGGACTGGGAGTTTTATCCATGATCCAGCAGCCAAGCACCCGTGCAGCGTCTGGCTGTGAGTGTGCCTCCACCCGGATCAGCTGGACGCAACTTACTGGTTCACTACCCGCATGCCTGGACGAACTCGCTAGGCCACGCGTCGGCTTTCTCTACCCAACGCGAAACATTCATAATATTTCACAGCAAAAGCCATGAAGACAGGGAGCGATGATAGGTCTCATAATACCTACTCTCCACGGTTCATGGGCCGTTCTCGATAAAGGCAGTAGCAAGCCATGTTCCCAAAGGCTATGAACTATCAGATAGTGAAAACCTATTTCTCAGACTTGGTCGGTCTTTCCTTTAGGGTGTCTTGTCGGAAATATTGTGTTCTCGTCATAATTAGGAAGGTCTGATAGGTTTCTTATGGCAACGAGTGTCGGGCATATACAGGTTCGTAGGCTGAGTCTTCGCGTATTGTGTTCCTTGATCTCGATGTTCCTTGTCTCATGTACATTCCGGCGATACCATAATTCCTCCTGGTTTGATATGCGTTTTGGATTCCTCTACTATATAAGATAGCTAGTAGTATATCCTAATGGATACGGGGTTTTCGTTTTCCGACACGTCTATCTCGTTCGACCACCATGCACAAACTGACGTCTCCCAGGAGGAGTAGGGCTGGAAGGGCTGGACTCGGGAGGCCAGGCGGCAAGCTAGAATTTTACTGTTAAGGTCAACAAATGCTCCACATGCGTACTCGAACCATCGCTGTCTGCTTCCTCGGTCACGACTTTCCTCAATGCGCCACGGATATATGCGGCTCCTTGCTCTGGGTGCTTGTTGGGCATGCGCCTTGAAGTGCACGAATAGAAACAAGAACGAGAATAAATTGTTCAAGGAATCTCAGGGTGCGGAGTTAGTTAATAGTCCCAGGAGCAACTCTGCATGTGTGGCAAATACCTACCATACCGCACTAGTTAATGGGACGACACAGCTGCGTTACAATCCGGTCACATGCCTCAAAGCGCTGAAAAAGAAGGCAGAGCTAGGTTGAGGAACATGTAGTACTCCGTTCAGTACATGTTGGATTTCGGGTGTTTTCGGTGAGGCTCCTTACGTTTGCCATTCCCGCATCTCATCGTTATTCCTGACGGTTGGAGACGAAGTGCCACAACCTCCGCGTGCTATGTGAACCGCTATGCCACGGACAATACTTAATACGTGCGTTGCCGTGACACGGACTATACTCGTTCTATTACCAGACACTTATTTATATGAGCACGACCTTTAGCTACGAATACAATCAATAATTTGCAGGCGATTATCCCATGTTTGAAGAAAGAGTTCGGGCCTTGGCCCTGCGAGGGTTTAATGCAACGTCTTCTTCTAACTATAGTAACTCGTATAAAAATAGGGTCCCCGGTCGAATGACACCCCAAAGTTGCTCTGTGAAAGCCGGAACAGGACGCTTATATACATATTGACGAGAGTCCATCCAAAACGGTCGAGAGAAAAAATCGAAGTTGTAACATGCAGTCGAACCATATGTATCGATCCGTGTACTTGGAACACTAATCTCAACGAGCTTTCAGATGCCGCCCCCTCTCGGCAACTAGAGCATGAATCTCTTCAAGAGTAGTGTTTGACTGTCGGGAGTGTACCTCACCTGAGGCTTCGTTATCGTCGTTCCTTCCTACAGCCGCTCAATACCCCAACGCATAATAGAAGTGGTCCACAGGGGATCGATCAGGATGAGAATGCAGAGATTCGAGTGGGCCAGACACTGTCAGAAATGGACATACCCGCGTCCGCGGCGTGGGAAGCTTTTGCCCAATGCCTCCAGAATAGCCGCTTTCACGATTCCGAACCTTCTCTCAATGTCACCACAACCATGACTTCTACCACCACCCTTTTCGCGCCATCCGCGACGCCCAGCGATACCCCCGCCGCAGACGACCGAGCAACCCGGTTGCCGCTTCTTGTCTTTCCTTCGTTGTTCCTCTCTTTCGTCGTGGTAGGGTTGTGTGGTGGGCTATATCGATGTCGTCAGCAACGGGTCGAAAATCGCAGGCGACGACAGGACTGGGAGTTTTACCCATGATCCTGCAGCCACGTCTGCCGCGTCTGCCTGTGAGTCTGCCTTCACCCGGATCATCTGGATGCAACTTACTGGCTCACTGCTACCCGATCGAGTACTAGGCATGCCCCTGTGCTCTCCAATCTGTCGCTGTGTATGCCTCGAAGACGCCTGCGTGCCTGGATCTAACTCACTAGGCCAAGCATCGCCCTTATATACCCAACGGGAACATCTGTAATATCTCACAGCAAAAGTCATGAAGACAGGGAGCGATACAGTATATACACCGCCACTCGGCCCCCACACTCAACGGGCCTCTCGACAACTGACTTGATAACCTGTAAAACGCTTGTAATATATTGTTCTAATACATGAATAATCTATTCTAAAAAAATTCAAGCCAAATGCTTAAAAAATGGTGGCCCGAGGAGCGCAACACTTGAAAAGCTGGCCAACAAGGTCCTTTTGGGCGGCCACCCATTGCTGCGCTGTCGCAAAATTCCTCATAAATTACGAAGGTGCCTCAGAAACCACGGTGAACATATGGAAATTTTTTGGAACATGTTGAGAGCACATTTCTCCCACTGCCTCTGCCCCTTCTCATCTAACTCAACTATGTCTCACTCTAAATCCCTCAAACTTACCGCAGCAATTACTCTTGAGGAGAAGCACCAAAACCCCAAGGTTGCTCTTGAAGAATGGAGGGTAACCCAGTTAGCCACCAAAGGAAGAGAGCATCACAGAGTGGGAGGATTGCAACAGTAGCGGATCGGAAGATGCCTAGGAGCCCTTGAGATCCATTCGAAACGATTTGTTATTTTTGTAGAATTTTTCCGGTTGGTGTTTCTTCGTTGGGGGGGGTGGCCGACTGGCCGACTGAAGGTGGTTGCCATTTTGGGGTGTCTCGTAATAAGTTGCCAAAGGGGAGGAGGGCACAAAAACTCGAATTACATTTCAATTTCTAATGTATATAGCAATTATTATTTACATGAGTGAGAGTTTAGGTCACGATTTGAGGATGGTGGCCGGCCCGGAAAACTTCCGGCCGAGTGGCGGTGTATGTACTGTAATAGGTAAGGTAGGCGGCGTCACAGAGGCGCGAGCACAGCCACAATCCGGACGGGACCTTTACTGCTCGTCGAGGCCGCTCCCTGTAGTTGGAATAAGAACTGGAAAATATGTAGATCTTTATAATAAAAGCTTCTCTGGAGTCAAATTCGTGCCCGCTGCACTCGTTCGGCGTCCATAATAAAAATATTGTTGGCCGGCCAAACAAATGTTTTTGTATTTTTAGGCGAAAGACGTCATTTGGGAGATATTGGACCTCCGGACCAAAATTTTTTGAAACAAGGTCACGTGATCTTGCTTTGTTTCCACATTAGGCCGCATGCTTGCAGCGAAAAATAATCCATGTGCAAATTGCCCCAGAAAAGAGTATGGAACGTCCCAAAAAGTCAACAGTATCCCGACAATGCAACCTTTCAAAGGCGATGACCCACAAGCATCATACAACTGCCCCCAATCAGGCTCCTAAAGAAGCGAAGAAAAGCAAAAACCCTTGAAAACTGTCAGAAAAGCAGGGGTTCAAATCGAGGGTGATGATGAGTGGATCGAGGATACTCAAGGAGAAGCCTGGGGCATGAGGAGCGACTCATCCTCGGTCGCTTTGCTTGATGGCGAGGAGGAGGACGATACCCACACATCCAATCAACTTTATTTCAACATGGTACTTTCCAAAGGAATAGCCGATTGGTATGAATCAGTCACCGAACAAATGGCCTCGAACAAATGGCCTCGCCACTACTCAGGCAAGTCACACACGAGTAAATGGAGAGCATCACAAGATACAAAGAGAAATGGACAGACTATACTGGATCTATTCAAGCCTGCTGTAAGTACACAAACCCAAGGACAAATTAAATTCGTCATGACTGACACTCCCAAGATCAAAAAGAGGCCCATAGAAATAAATGAATCGAGTACACGATAGTGAGTGATGGCTCTGATATTGAAGAGATCGCACCTCTTGCCATTTCAAATGACCTGGCAGAGATCCCGACACAATAAGTAAGCAGGAGCATTTGTATGCTGATCACATTCTCTAGTTACTCAATCCGGTCTGGTAGGCTTATGAACAGCTACCAGGCTGGATTGGATGGGCCAAAGGTGGTTTGGGCCTGCAAGAAGTACTGTGGTCACCGCACATTGCCACCAGCTGCAATTGAGGGGGCCAGAGCACACATCCGAATATAATTAAGATAATTACTTCATTGAAATTCTATGCTAGCTACATATACAAAAAAAAAAAAATCTGGCTCGAGATTTTGAACCACTGAGGCTGGGTGTGGCTGTGCTCGCGCCTTTGTGACGCCGCCTACCTTAGATTTGAAGTTTTGTGCCTTCTTCGATGTGCTGGATGATGGCTGAGAGGCTGGCGGGTAGTTGTTTATGGAGGTTGGTAACTAGTTGAGGTTGTAATTGGGGAGGTTATTAAGGCATGACGATAGCGCAGCAATAAGTCCATATCGTCTCCCTCACCCGTTACATGCCAGTATTCATGTAGAGTGTCACTAGTGAGGACATAGCGAGACATGAGTGGTATACTATGTGTTCGACCGCTTTCAACGATGACGAAAGTACTTGCACCTTTGGCCCAGAGGGTCGATCGATTGGATCCATGACCAGGGGAGGAAGCATATACACTTGGGTATTAGATAGTCAGTCTTGAGATCGCATCAAAGATACACACATTCTTCCGCTGAAACTGAATTAATTGTCCTCTCATCCTCAATTAAAAATAACGAGGTATAAAGCATCGGCTATACCGAATAGCCGGCATTATTCAGTTTGTACTCTCTGCATTGTGTGCGTGCGTTGATACAGGAACTCAGCGAAAACTGAAACCGGGATTGACTTGTCCGGCTTTCTCAAGCAATTCCAGGTGGTGCACAAAGCGTCCGATTTATAAGAGCTTGTTTGGAGGATTAAACGTAGAATTAGGTATTGAGGGTCCCTCGAAGAAGGTTAACATTGAATTCTGGGCATCCGGCCAAATAACCCTTACTTTGGACCGCGCCACCAAGTAGCTCGTTTGCGCGAGTTTTGATAAAGGTTAAAAATGAACAGGTTCTCAAGTAAACTGACACCTGAGCACTCAAGGCTTGTAATGGTCGCGGTGGTAGCGTCCATTTTCACGCTTGGCGCGCAGCAACTGTACACGCATTCCCGCCGCAGGCGCAATCGTCGAAACCTCGACCGCGAAATGCGTGATTTATTCCCAGACGAGGACTCACCTGACTTGGCTGGGATTCCGTTTGGCCGTACGAGTGGTTTAGTTGCGAATGGGGAAGAGGATTCAATCTCGACCATCCTGGGGAATGTCAAAATGCAAAAGGTTGCACTGGGGGATGAGGGAGATTCAGGACGTGGAGAGTATAACGAGGACCTTATAAGGGAACAGCTGGCGAGAAACTATGCTTTCTTTGGCGAAGAGGGAATGCGAAAAGTCCGTCGTGGCTCGGTTGTCATCGTTGGTTGTGGAGGTGTGGGTAGTTGGGCTGCCGTTATGCTCGCAAGATCGTAAGTCCGCGTGGTTTACGAATAGTCGAAAAGCCTGAGCCAACTTGCAAGCAAAGTGGAGTCGCCAAACTCCGACTCATCGACTTTGATCAAGTAACACTCTCCTCACTCAATCGACATGCAACTGCCACTCGGGCGGACGTCGGCACTCCCAAAGTACGCTCTGTGCAGCGGTTTTTGCACTCGGTTGTACCCTGGGTAAATGTAGACACATGCATCGATCTTTGGAGTATCGAAGCGGAGCAATCCAACGACTGGCTTGAAGGGGCCGATTGGGTTGTCGACGCCATCGACAATATCAGTACCAAGGTACGAAATAAATAACTCCTATATGGACTAATTCCGGCTAATACATTCTCCCTTTGGCTCTAGGTCGACCTCCTGTCATGTTGCCATTCTCGAGGTATCCGCATTATCTCCTCGATGGGTGCTGGAGCCAAGACGGATCCATCTCGCGTCCAATCCGCAGACATCAGCAGCACAATCTACGATCCCCTAGCACGTTCAGTGCGACAAAGACTGAAGCGTCATGCTACTCATGCCGTGTCTTCCGGGATCCCGGTTGTGTACAGCACCGAAGTTCCCTCCATCAGCCTCCTTCCCCTCCCACAGGATGAGTTTGAGAAGGGAGATGTCAAGGAACTTGCGCCATTCGATAACTTCCGAGTGCGGATATTACCCGTCCTTGGGATGCTTCCGGCAATATTTGGTTTGCATGTTGCGACCTATGTGATTTGCGATCTCGCTGGGAAACCGATAGAAGAGCCATTACCTGTCAAAGGACGAAAGAAGCTGTACGAAAAGTTGGTGAAGGACCTGAGCGCACGAGAGATGAAGTTCTTCAAACTCGAACAGCAGCGGTAGATGCCCCATTCGTTGACGCATTCACATTCACATGTCTAATTGCGTTTTCCCTTCAGACGATTGCCCATAACGGACGTTGAGGCTGGAATACTTTTCGACGAGATTCATCGAAGCAAATCTGTGTTTCCACCTTTTGAATCAATACAGAAACCCTGCCTCGTTCGATGGGATCTGGGAGAACCATTGAGCATGGTCAATTGTGTCGTTATGACCCCATCACAGGTCCGTCCATGTCCCGCTCTGAACGAATGATTGTCCTGAGAAAATACCTAACGTCCAGGCTAACGCGCACGAGGCGGCCTACCAAGAGGGCAAGACACCGGAGGAGCAATGGGGACCCTCAGTAGCTGCTATGGTCGAGAGGCGTAGAAAAGAGGCACAAGAGTGGCTCGACGCAGTCATGTAGACTCTGATTAGACTATCTATGCTCCGTGACATTTCACTCGAACCCCGATATCACCACTTGTTAACCGCAGTTAGTTGAAAGCTGCCAGTTTGATCCAACACACATTGTCACTCGCAGGACAGTGGCCATTGGCGACCAGTTTGGTGACCAGTGTACCACTCCCAAGGCTTGAAGCGTTTCCAAATAAGGTCCTCGCCTTTCCTGCGACTGAAACCCTCTATCTCTCTGTCTTTAATTTCTGTCTCTCCGTATTTTGGCCAAAGTGAAGGAAGGTTTGGAACATGTTCCTACGCATTAAAAAAATAATAGGAACAAAGGGTACATGGTGTATACGGCAACAAATATGGATACAAGACGTCCTGATAATCAATAAAATCCCAAGCCCTTCATCCCAAGCCAATCATACCACTCTTTCCGTGTATATTATGGGTAACAAAGTACAGAGTAGTCATTGGACTTGTCCAGAACGCCAAAGCAATACTCCCTGAAGCACTTGCACTCCGATCCTGATATTGGCCTAGTGAGAGGAAGATGGATCCTGTCATATTATGAGTATACGAATGAATGAAGCACAGTGCTAGCACAAACCTGCGCAAAATACATCGGCGCAACGGGTGTTGAATTTGTATCAGTGTAGATCACCTCAAGGGGATTCTGGCGGGATGCCTTGAGTAGCTTCACGAGCTCCCCTAATTTAGAGTGTTGCTCTGCGGAGAAAGGTCGGCGAACATTGTTCCTAATTTCTATCATGCGCAATGCTGGTAGACAATCCTCTTGGGGGAGTATCATTTGAAGAATCTTTGAGATGACTTGGAATGTCTCTCGTAGAGCAAGAGTGGAGATATTGGGAAAGGGTATCGTGTCATCGAGATCGGTGTCGCGTTTATAGGAACCGTACTCTGTCACAGTAGTGTAGAAGAGGCTCTCCAGTCCCTCAACTTCTCGTAATCCTTGACTACGCCCCTCGTGGAACCTCTCCAACACTGGAGCGTCTAGTTGTACCAACCTCAACCCGCAGACCTGGCGAATAGATAGATTCTGCAACCTGGGGAGATGAATAGGACTTTGTTGGGAAGTACCATGGCATGCTTCGAGCATCAGAGTAATGAGTGAATTAGCACACCCTCTCACTACTGACTGCCAGGGACCAGTGATGTCGTGGAGATAAAGTGCTTGAAGGGAGCCAAAGTGTGAGAATGATTTAGGGTTGAACTTTAAGCTATCAAAGCCATCGAGGCGCATCGTATGAAGGGACGGGAAGGGTTGACCGCGATTAATGGAATCCAGGCGCCCATCACCGAGCGCAAGGATGGAGAGGTGTTGTAGGTTAGGAAACGATATCGGGTATAAGACGGGCAAAACTCCGCGGTAGAATAGGGATTTGAAGCGATGGGATTGTTCCAGAAGGATGCCTGTCGCTCCTGTCGTACGGAAGCTGCCAATCGTAGGTTGAAGTGTTGCGCCGGCACGACCGAGCCAAAGCCTAATTCCTGCTTCACTGATAGTATCGTCTTCCAGAACGATGTGCGACCAGACTCGAGGACAAGAAAGTGCAGCGACTCTCCAGTGCCGGGCGACTGCGCTATCGATTATCGGGGCTCTCCATTCGATGAGAGCATGTGCCTCGATGACTATGCCAAGAACCTCTATGGGAAGGTCGTTGATATGGGCCCTGCGTGCCGCCTGCACTAAATTCCCGCCTCCAGCCCTATTCGCCTGACTCTCAATCACGTCCACTGCAGGGAGCAAATGCTGTTGCGCCATAGCTGCGTCACTGATAGTAACCACTCCGTAATCTTTAGCAGTATTGGACACGCTTTTGTCCATGGTGGGAGGGTCGTTGGGTGAGGGCATGGCGTGGTCGGGTTGTAAGGATGAGCAGCATGGCCCAACTGAAAGGCTCCTAGGTGAACTGAATGCGGGGATCAGGTGGCTGATAGGTAAGGATAGAATAATAATATCAGTTACATGATCCGACGTGCGAGTATGATCTGGTGGCACAAATTCAAATCAGAAATCGTTTGCTGTTGGCGTTGTAGACAAATTTGCCTCGTCGTCCAGGGAACCCGCTTCGAGCCGAGACCTGAATTTAAACCACGAGTGAAAAGCTCTGGAAGCCGGCCAGTAAGCGGCAAAAGAATCCAATGGGGCGTCGCACAATGCATTGAAACCGGATGTATTGACTGTAGATCGATGCGATCGTTGTGGTCTGATATCCATGCGAGGCATTGAGTTCCTTGGAAATTTTTTGAAAATGCTTTAAGACGGAGAATGGGGGAGACATACCTCTATCATCCCTAATACTGATGAAGCGCAATGCTGGAAGGAGGCCCTCCCACACCACAAGTAGAAAAAGAAGGCAGGGAACGACGTAGTACGCTGATATGGCGCAGGGGACCGGTAAAACGACGGAGATAGGGGCGTTGAACCAATCGGACCTTATGGAGGTCGCTATGTCCTGTTGAAAAGGTCGCATATGGGTATACCGTGCAGAACAGCAGATGATACCTATAGGTCCTCTGGAACAGGAGGCTGCAGAGTGCTCAAGGTCTGGAAAACGGAGACGAGCACGGATACCCCATGATACCCCTTATACTGCATGGAAGGCACTAATGGTACCCTTCCAACAACACTGTTACAGCTCCTCCCTATGGCGTGAGGTGAGGGCTAGCAACCGAGCGCCTAAACCAAAGAGACACCCTGTATAGCCCCTCGTACCAAGGGAGCATAAACGGTTAGACAGATTTGCCTCTTTGCCACTGCCCCGTCCCGACCACTCCATCGCCATATGCGTACAAGGCGATGGTTTCGAGTGAGAGCCAATGTACAACGGTAACCCAAGGCTTTCAGACTGATACGCCCTCCTACAGAGCGTCTATCCGGTATTCTGCTTGTCGGATGAAGCCTTGGGCTGAAGCTCGTTATTTCGCTTGCTCAAGCTCCACCACCAACCCTAAAATATTCTACTCAACTATTTAAAGTCATTATCATGAGGGCATGTGCTATGGAAAGTCGAAAGGTTCAAGTCGGGACCGTTGTGGCGCGGTGTAAGAATGATCGAGTGGTTTGACATGAATGATACGGCCTCGGCTTACGTAAAGAAGTGCCCAGGTCGATGGTAGATAATAGAATCACGTCTGGACGGTACTATAATACAATCTGCTCGATACATCGTTGACGACCCAGTCTAGACCATCGACAAGATGATCGCCTGTAACTGCACTGCATGACAGTATCTTCCAGTGATGTGACTTGATGGAAAGCAAGTCTAAAGCCTATGGGAAAATCAGTGTGATGTACCCAAAACAAGAGAGCGAACGTACATCCCGAATTTCCATATCACTCATGGACCCTAGTATGTCCTGCTTATTAGCAAATACCAACAACGACGCCCCGGCCAAGCGCTAGAACGCTTTGTGAATCGACATGTGGCACTGCTTTTTGCTTGCTCACATCTTCCTGCAAGAGGGCATGAAGCTCTTCCTTACAATCTCCCATTCGCATACGATCACCTGAGTCAACGACCCAGACAATCGCATCGGTCTGTTCAAAGTAGTTTCGCCAGTATGGACGGAGGGTGCGCTGGCCGCCGACATCCCCTGTGGCTAGTTAGAGGAGTCTCCCTGAAGCAAGAGCTCACTGCTACGGACATATGTTCAAGGTGTATCTGGAGAATTGCCTCAGTTTTGTACAGACAAATAGACAAACGACGTACTTGCCGTGTACAAAAGTCTTGATATTGAAACCAAGGGTAGGACTGATGGATGAGATGTCTTCGTCGTTGAGCCTCTTGAGGATAGTGGTCTTCCCAGCGTTATCGAGGCCCCTGTTCATGCCGCGTCAAGCGTATGATCGAAGGCTCATCCGCAACGTAGAACGACGTGCAAGAAGAGGATGCGCATCTCTTTTTCCTTCCTCCTATTTTTGCGGATTACTGTCAAGAGGCCCATGTCTGACGTATGGTAAGGTGCGAGGCAAAACTCAAAATACCGGCTTTTGAATCTTACCACCACCGGCCATGTCTCTCGTCCCCCCCGTCAACGACGGCAACGACGCCGAAGCTACTCGCCCCATCGACTCGGATGAAATCCAGCTTGTAATCATCCCTCCTTGACGAGCCGCCGCTCGTGATCTGCGCAGGGAGTCGAGGCACTTGTTGATCGGTAACGTAGTCTGTCTTCAACCAGCATGTCTCCTGAATGGCTGCGGGTATCCTTGCGAGCCGTCTCTGGACCTTCTGTTGCCTGCTGGACGTTGGATCGTCCGACTTGCAATCGAGCCGCGTGATTTCGGCCGGAAGTCCTTGACCAGCGGCTGAGCGGGATTGAGACCATACCGTTTGAACCTGATCAGTGCACGAAACCTGCGTAGGGAAGCCTTCAGGCGACGCTCCGAGCTGTCTCCCTGCCTAAAGGGCAGGTTAGAACTGGAACTGACTGTTTACTTTTACTCTAGCAAAAGCTCGGGTATAAACAAGTTGGTTCCGACTAACAAATATGGAACAGCTTACTGAGACCTATTACAGGACTTACATCGTACCTGGAATTATGTCGAAAATTTCTGTGCAAGCTTCTGTGCTCTCAACTTTATCGGAGGTGTTCGGTACGATTATTCACCATCCGTTATTGCTACCTCCACAGAAACTAGCTTTCTTCTAGGTCCTTCTTCTTCCTGGGATTGCTCGCTGGAGGTCCTCGTGCCATGTGGTCTTCTTTCCTCATTTCCATGGCAGGAATGTGGGCTACTGCCGCTGTCCTTGCGGAGATCTGCTCTGCCCTCCCACTCAGTGGATCTATCTACATCTGGGCGGCTGAGAGTGCGGGTCCCAAATACGCCCGCTTCTTTGGCTTTGTGGTTGCTTGGTGGGCCTGTACAGCTTGGATGACATTTGCAGCAGGTAACTGCCAGGTACGTTCTTTCTCACTATCCCATCCATACCCGCCCAACGACTCTTACAGACCACTGCGTACTATATCCTTTCGCTGCTGGTCGTATACGAGGTGGACTTTCCTGGCGGCATCACTGCAGACAATATTCAGTGGAGAGCCGTCGTGTGGGCAGTTTCGGAGTGTTTCTTGCTTTTCGCCGTCGCACTGAACCATCTGCCTCGTGCGTACCTTTCACGTCGTTCCTTCCGACTACTGAGCCCTCTGCAGCCAAGTGGTACTCTAGGGTCTTCAAGTTCTCCCTGGGTCTCATGATGCTTGACTTTTTCCTCAATGTTGTCTGGTTGCCAATCGGCGCATCCAAGACCTATGGCCTCCGTACAACTCAGGAGGCTTTCTGGGATACCTGTATGTGTTTCCCGCGTTTCTCCTTGTTATCCTCTGATTGCCAACCAGACAACGGTACTGGGGCCCCTCCGGCGTGGAACTGGATTTTGTCCTTGTGAGTCTGACACCAACCTTTGCATGCCCTGGATATCGAGAAATCTCTTTTAGTCTCTTCTCTGCTGGTGTCATGACTGGTTTCGATGCCTCCGGGCATGTTGCCGAGGAGACCAAAAATGCAAGGTGAGGCAAGTCATTCCTGTTCACTTCAGTCTTCACTAATCTCCGTTCCCAGCATCGTCGCTGCTCGTGGCATCTGGACTAGTGCTGTCGCGACTGGCGTGTGTGGCTTTCTCACAATGATTCTCTTCCTCTTCTGCACTCCAGCAGACACCACTTTCATCTTGAGCGCTCCTCAGCCTTTCGTGCTGGTCTATGCACAGGCTCTTGGCAGCGGTGGGGCGACATTCATGACCATCCTCGCGACTTTAGGTTTAATCCTTGTAAGTCAGCTCTGGTCAACCAGTCGGCAAGACCTGATACCGCCTTCTAGAACACTAGCATCGCCATTGTCGCTGCCTCGCGTCTCATCTTCGCGGTCGCTCGAGATGGGGTCCTCCCTCTCTCCGGTTGGATCTGTAAAGTCACGCAGGACGGTCAACCGCGAAACGCCGTCCGGGTCATGTTGGTCTTCGGGGCGGTGCTCCTCTGTGTCATCCTTCCGAGCAACGTCGCTTTCACCTCGCTCATCTCTGCCGCAGGAGCACCGACCATCGCCGCTTATGGACTCATCGGACTCCTCCGCCTTACAATGACTCCGAATGGCTTCCGGTCAAGCCAATATCACCTTGGCAAGATCGGGCCTCTGTTGTACCTCCTCGTGGTCGTTTATCAGGGCGTTGTGTTTGCTGTATATCGGTATTCTCATTCCTGAATCCTTCGTACTAACTAGAGTCCGCAGGTCGACATTTCCCCATTCTTCTTCCCAGTCACAAGTGCCGCAAATTTCAACTTCGTACGTCCATTGTCCTTAAATTGACTCTCTAGAGGCTGCTTTGATTGACTCTGTGATGCCCACAGGCCAGCGTCATATTTGGCGCCGCTACCGTCTTCGCCATCCTGAGCTGGTGGTACATCCCCGAAGACAAGTGGCTGCGTCACGAAAGTGTTGCACGTCAATTCAAATACGCGGACGGCATCGATACGAATACCACGACCCCTTCCGAACCCGTTCAAGTTGTCGACGAGACGAAGTAGGAATATTCCAATGCGAATCTACTTCTCACGAGCAAATCTCTTGACAGTAGACAGAGAGAGTAGACATAGAACAAGGTTTTGAAGCTGAATGTGTCGGTTGTCGTCTGAATATGTCCGTATCCGCTAGCAGTATCAATGGAATAAAATGTCCATGGCTAGATTTGAGTAGTCGTGTTGGGGCCCTCAGAGTCCCCGTGTTCCAACTCTAAAGATTGCTCTTCGACTGGCATCCTGCTCACCCTCCTCCAAAGCTTTCTTGACTTTCCTATAATACATTATTGGCGGACGCCCAAACAATTCATTGCAGAGTTCAGTCTACTGGCTGGTCTTCCGTCCATTCGTCTGCTTGGTCTGTTTATCTAAAGGCGTCCCGGGTCTTAAATTCTCTCAGATGACATCCGCCAGACCATAAATCCGATACAGCTCAAATACCGCCTGTCCCTTGTCCTTTGCCTCGATCATCAAGTCGATGTCGTCTGGGAGACATTCGGGGAGGGACTTGCATGTGCGCGGCGTTCGATTATTGATACTGCTCCTCGGCGCGGTTCGGAGAGGTGGTGCTTTACTCGGATGCCTTTGCGTGCCCAGGTTTCGTTCACTATGGGTATGAGTTCTGCGATTGGGCGGGAAGAGGGCTGGAGTCAACGATACGTTAGTCAAAACAGCGTACTTTGATCCGATCATGGTGATAGTCGATGACGATGGGGATGTCCGGACAAACAGTTAGAAGGTCGTCGATATTATAACGCATCTGCGAAACGACGTCAATGACCTGATTCGCGAAAGAGTGATAGCGGTAGACAAGGACCTCGTCATTTTCAAGGACAAGCCGCTTCTTGACCGCGTCACTCACTCACGGACTTGGTATTTTTTTCGACTCACTGACAGTGGGCGGTTTGGACTCAACACGGCCCTGATGCTCACTTTTATGGTTCGTAATACTTGTTGGACGTCCCCAAAAGTAGCTTGGGCTGTATAGGTATCTAATAGTGCATAAGAAGAATATACATGCACCTATGCTTCGCGGAACTCACCAACACAGAACTTGGGTACCGCCAATTCCGACCAGTTGAAGGTAGAGCGAGGAAATGTGTCGCTATTGGATAGCACAGTGTCGGTTCAATAAAAAGGTGCCACCCATAGGTGTTATGCCAGGACAGTTTTTGCGCGAAGAAGTCCTGGTGACGGACTGGTGTAGGAGGCTCAATGACCTAGGTATAAAATCCTTACATTCATGCCTGAGAGACGCAGAATCCAAGGGAGTGCGCCACTCAATCCGAAGGAAGCCAGAAGCCAGGCCGTCTCGCACACGACTCCAAACCTGGACTAGACGTACCGTTGACCAAGCGAGTTCTGGAGGACCAAAATTCTGCCCGAAGGCATATTTCCATGGTGTTAGACCCAAGCGTCACCGAGTAGCTGGAATTGTCCTGCGAATTCTTTCTTCTTGGCCTTTGCGAAGCCACGGGGATAGTCCTGTAGTGCATTTAGACGAACCACTGGGGCACACGGAACGCTGTTCAGGATATCTATTCACGAGGTCCACCTGGGTCGTTCAAAATCGTCAGTATTGGAGGAACGAGACGAAAAGGTAGCTTCCCCTGTGAAAAGGTACTTGTTGCTTACAGGAATAAGTTTATTTTGTGAGTCCGCCTGGCTTGAAAGGTCGATCTGGTGACGGACGGGAGGATCAAAGGGTGTTTAGCTGGGGTCCAAGGCAGTAGGCGCTTTGCGAGCGCGGCATTTTGGTGCTTTCTCGCGTGCGATCTGGAACAATCGGCAGTCAGGCGGGGAGGGCGGAGTGAAATAGGATGGTAAACACGCATTGCCAAAGCAGGGCAAACGGCACTCTGTAGGCGCCAAACGACGTGAAACGTCCGGTTTTCGAATATACGATGCACGATGCGATGCGCGTCGTCGGCGTTACGAATATCTGACTGGAGGCCATCCAGTGCCCTCGAAATAGCCCACCAGTAAAGAGGTGTGCCAAGCCGTGAGCGCAGTCGTCAACTTTATTGGGCGCTTGGTCTGTGGTAAGGCTGGAATCACTCCCAGGATCGAAGCTTTCCTAAAAGTATCGTTAATCCCCTGTTCATTATTGTAGATTGTCGTGCTGGGCGTTTTGTGTTTTGGCAAGGGGGGGTTGGGTCGGCGTTTGGGCTCGCGTCAAGGGGGTTTATGAGGTGTGGTGGTGGTGTGGTGCTGCCATGTCCATCGTTCATGGGTTAGAGAGTATGGGGAGTGCTCCTCCAAATCAATGCCATCTCGCGTCCGAGCAGTCACGATCATTGCTCTGGTGTTCTTTCGAGCAGCATGGTGTACAGGTAGTGGGCGTGGTGTTGTGGTATTCTTAGGTTATATTTTTGTCGCCACGGCGTGCGCATGTTGGAGTACAGTAGTCGCTTGGCATTTGGTCGCTACGTGACCGTAATTTGGCAAATTTTGCAGGTGAACACCTTGATCTCCTTGTGGATGTAAATCGCAGTTTCCAGGGTGCTTACGCATCCATTGCCTAGTTTGATTTGGTTCGCCGTTTCCGCGTTTCCGCGATCTGCAAAAGATCCTAAGGTTAGCGAATGGTTGTTCGGGTGTCCTACGCTTTGGGCCTTTTAGCCAGGTGACTTTGGTGATCGAGCCCTCCTTGACGTGAGCTGTTTGTTCGAGCTTACGAATACATTTATCGTCGATCTGGAGCAGGGTTGGGACGAATCGTGCTACTACCGGGTAAGAACATTCTAGAATTTCATACGGGTTTCGTAGTAGTTATTCGAGTATGCATGGCGGGCTGCATTTGATCCAATCGGCCTTTTCTTTCGTGGTGGTTTCGATGAGGATTTTGGTGCTTTTGAATTTCACGATTGCTCTGATGGCGCTTTTTGGTGAGGTGGGTTGTCGTCGCTACCGGTGTTCGCGAGCCACCGGTCCACCGCCTCCTTTGTGGGGCTGATTTCGTCCGGGTAGGCAGGTTTGAGTGGGTCCGGGTGCTCGACTGGATCCTGATCAAGATTTGGCCTGCGTTAGTGTTGAGTCAGTTACGTAGTTTCGCCTCGAAGAGCGTGGTAGGTTTGCGCGGCTTTGCTGCTTGCTACCGTTGACCAGTACGTCTCTGTAGGGGATTTCCATGTTAGTTACTTGTTGCTCTGTGCGTACCGTTTGTTCCTGTAACTTTTCGATGGCAATGTTGGCTTTTCGATGGTGTCGGTTTGTTTCTTGGTGGTGGCGTTGATCGCGTTTAAGGCCTGCTCGATGTGAGTTGCGGTGCTGTTGGTTGTGAGTAGCTGTTGGCTGTGACGGTGAACTTGGTTAGTTGGGTAATGGTTTCATCGGCATCTTCCGCCACGGTCACTTCCTCGAGCAAGTAAGCTACCGCTTTGATGATGTTTGCCGGGGTTTCGGGGATCTTATCCGTGGTGGTGCATTGTCCGTGGAGGAGAAGAGGATCGTTGCGAGCGTCGCGTTCGAAGGATCTATTATTTTGTCTCAAAAGAGTTGCGTGCTTCCGTTGCGTTCTTGATTACACCGGGGGTGTTTTCGATTGTGGTTTTAAGCTGACTTAGCGTTGAGCTCGTTGAGGGTTCATTGGGCGAATGGTTGTACGTGGTCGTTCGTTTTGGTTTTCCCTCGCCTCGGGGTAGCCGAGGAGTCTTGTGGCATACCTTACATTGGTTATTTTACATTTTTTAGATACGCTGGGTGTTATTTTTAACGCGCGACCCAGGGTTGGTTGGGTCCAAGCGCATTGTCTACAAGTTTTTTTGTTATCCGTGCACCTCTTACGCTACACTGTCTGCGAGGGACGATTGGAGATGTAAGGAGTCTCGGTTACTAGGTTCATATTTTGTAATCAGGTTGTGATTCTTTATATGTGCCGCGAACCTAATCCGCTGTCTCTTTCAATATAAAGGGATTCGAAGGAACTGTGCAACTAACTGAGAATATCGAGGAAATAGGTATTCAAAGTACTTAGAGGAGAGTTGAACACCCCTATCTGCTGAACGGCACTTGCACATAGCGAATATAGAAGATATTTCCAACTTGTTCATATTTCCATCTGATTTTCGACAGTAGCACCAACTCCCTGCGCCAGGCACGCGGCCGTCAAGCAGGTCTTACCCACCACACCCACCACACGTTGCAACCTTCAAGTGATCGAATGAACATGACGACTCAGGATCACAAGAAAGAAAACCTGTGAGCACCCTCAATGGCCAGATGGCGCCCCATGCATTCTCGCTGATGAAGAATCCAAGCCTGTATTTAGACCGTGCGGCGCTTAACTTGATTTACACCCATACCGCTCATTTTGACTAACATATAGATATTACATTGCAAGGCGTTCCAAATCGGGAGTATGCGCTGAGGTTGTTTGTAGAAAATATGGAGAGAGAATTACAGAAGGAAGACAGCCACGCTTGGACACTAACACAACGCCAGTATGTCCTCTATTTCCCCCATACGTACACTCATCAGTGGATATACGTGTATAGAGATGTTTCTCCAACCACCCAGATTCGCATTGAGGTCCGAATGAAGATCGGTCATTCAGTTTGGGCCAAATACCGAGAAACGAACGAAGTCATAGACCTTGATGGACTCTTCAGTGACTACTGGAACTCTAACAACCGCGAGTTCACTGTACTGAGTCAGTCATTCTCACCAACCAATCCGCGCATTTCCCCTGATAGAGAAGGACAGAGGCTCTTGTCGTTGGGAAGCATGGTGGATCTCTAGAACTACGATTCTCTGCAAATGATACTGTTCGTACCTTTGCCACTGCCCATTCCCGCCAGCTAATAATGTCCGCATAGGCGGAAGCTCTACGCTCATCACTCCATGAACTCGAAGGATTGCTTGAGGAGTACCACCCACTGATGAGTGGATCGATGGAGAAGTCTGTGGACAGAGCGATTAAATATGGCGTTGTCTTTGCAGAGGTCAGTTCTCCCACATCTCCATAGAACGGGCAGGAAATTGACACCTGGTAGTTGAACCCAATTACAAAGGCTATCTTTGGTGTTGCTAGGGTCACGCTTGAGGTTTGTGCTTACTACTGGCGTACCGGAAGCAGAAGTAATGCTCGACGGTTAGCTCTTGAAGGAGCAAAACAAGTATGACCAGATGCCCTCGGGTCTTTGCGATCGGGTGCAGCGGATCGTGCCTTTGGCGACCAAGGTCTCAGATGAAATCGTTTCCGAAGAAACAGAAATATTGAAGGAGCTCATCCCGCGAATGTTTGAAGTAATGCACAGGGCCGCGAAATTATCATGCGATTATGTCAGACGTGGTAGGTGGTGATCCCCTCAGTTGACAAATTGCTCATGATCGCAGCGAGAACGATTGGGGATCCTGCGTACCCGGAGATGATCGAAGAAATGGAAAGAGAGCTAAGCAAAGTGATCGACGATTTCGAACGTGCCGTGAACGTGGAGGCTCTCCGCATAGCCAACGAGACCAGTACGCTTTCATTTTCTCGAACTGTCGAGAGTTGATCCTCATGGGTTTGGTGTAGAGCGAGCAGAGCAAGGACGAGCAGAGCAAGAATTGTTGTTTAGGCGTCTTAAACCTGTCGAGACCGGCTATCACCGCGACCTCCGCTGTATGGACGGCACCCGCCAATCTCTTCTCAATCAAATCCTGGACTGGGTAGCCGATAAATTGGGGCAAGAGAATGTTATCCGGAGGAATACGTATTGGTTCTATGGCTTACCCGGAATCGGAAAAACGTCCTTAGCCCATTCAATCTGTGCAAGCCTTCACGAGCGAGGCCACCTTGCTGGAGCCTTTTCTGCCAGAAGGACGACCCGAAACTGAGTGAGCTCAGAAACATCCTTCCGACTTTCATCTACAAACTCGCCATACTTTTCCCTCCTTTTCGGGCCATTGTAGCAAAACACCTTCGTGACGACCCAAACCTCACTCCAGAGTCGATGAAAGGCTCTCTCTCCATTGATTTCATCCGCTCCCTTCCTCGCCACCCGGAGCACACTCTCGTCTTTGTCATCGACGCGCTTGACGAGTGTGGTGATCCCCGGAGTCGCCCAGGTCTCCTGAAAGTCCTGACCGATGCAGCCGCACAAGCCCCGTGGCTCAAGATTATTATCACCAGCAGAATCGAAGGCGATATTCAACATTTCTTTGATGCTCTCTCACAATCGACGTATTTTTCACATGACCTGGCTACAGATCAAGATGCCAGTGCTGATTTGCAAACCTTCGCCCGAAGCCAGTTCGATTTGGTGGCCTGTTTGGCATCTCAATTCCCCATGGCCCGAAGAATCAGATTTCAAAAGAGTTGTCTCTCGGGCAACCGGCCTTTTCATCTTTATTAAGACCCTTGTCCTTGCCCTTGAACGGTGTAACGACCCTGAAGAGTCTTTGAAGGAAGCTCTGCAAGACTCGGCCGAGACTGGCTTAGAATCTCTATACGAACTTTACTCCAGTATCCTCAAAGCACACATTCCGCGTAATAACGCCGAATTTAAGCGGATGATTGAAGTCCTTGTTGCAACATCTCCAAACCGCGCCCTGTGCGATGAGACGATTGCAGAGCTGGCGGGAGTGAAACCCAATCTCGTTAAGAGGTGGGTAGATGCTCTCATCTCTTTACTCTATCGAGATGAGGCGGCCAATAGAGGGATTCGTGTCCGGCATTTGTCAGTTTACGATTTCTTTGTCAGCAACCACTGCGCCTATCAGGTGAACGTTCTCTACGCGGACGTGCAGCTGGGACTTGCTTGTCTCCAGACGATGGTTATGCAGCTCCGTTTTAACATCTGCAAGCTCGAAGATTCACGGCTCGCTAATGCAGACGTTCAAGATCTCCCATCCCGAGTGAAGCAGAATGTTTCAGACCCCCTGCAGTATAGTTGTCTCCATTGGTTGAGCCATCTTTGCCTTCCTCCAGACAACCGTGATCAGCGTGTGTTGGTATTGGGAAGCTTGAAGAAATTCTTTGAAGGATTGTACCCACTATTCTGGGTCGAAGTGCTGAGCATTATGGGGTTGGTCCCAATTGGTGTTCCAAGCCTTCGAAGGCTACTATCATGGGTCAGGGTGAGTGAGTCCCAGCTTACTGCTAGTTTGCATTCCAATATGATTTGAATTGGCTGTAGGATGTGGATTCAACACTTCTTGAGAGAATTCAGGATATTTGTCATTTCCTAATCACCTTTCACACCCCCATCTCCTTCAGTACTCCTCACATCTATATATCGACGGGACCATTCCTGCCCTCACAGTCACCTTTATCAAGGATGTTCAGCAGAGAATTTACCAGAACCATCAGGATACGAGCGGGGAGCCTGTTGTCATGGCCAGCGCCTCCATTGGAATGGACGGGGCACGCTGGCTCCGTCAACAGCTTAAGTTATTCCCCGAACGGGACGCGCATTGTTACTGGATCTGTCGACAAAACGATACGAATCTGGGATGCCGAGTCCGGTGCTGTAGTTGGCGAGCCTCTGACGGGGCATGTTGGGAGTGTGAACTCTGTTGCTTTCCCTCCCGATGGGCGCCACATCATCTCCGGGTCCGAGGACTGCACCGTTCGGATCTGGGGTGCCAAAACTGGTACTGCAGTCGGAAATCCTCTCGAGGGGCACGCTGACCCGGTGCAGTCCATTGCTTACTCTCCCGATGGGCGCCACATCATCTCCGGATCCAACGACCGCACCATTCGAATCTGGGATGCCGAGACTGGCACCGCATTTGGAAATCCTCTCAGGGGGCACACTAATTCGGTGCAGTCCGTTGCTTACTCTCCCGATGGGCGCCACATCATTTCCGGATCTTCCGACCGCACCATTCGAATCTGGGATGCTGAGACTGGTACTGCAGTCGGAGGTCCTCTCTATGGGCACACTGAATTAGTGTCGTCCGTTGCTTACTCTCCCAATGGGCGGCACATCATCTCCGGATCCTCCGACCGCACTATTCGAATCTGGGATGCTGAGACTGGTGCTGCAGTCAGATATCCTCTCAGGGGGCACATTTCCGGGGTGCGCTCCATTGCTTGCTCTCCAGATGGGCGGCACATCACCTCCGGATCCTCCGACCGCACCATTCGAATCTGGGATGCCGAGACTGGTGCTGCAGTCGGAAATCCTCTCGAGGGGCACACTGAATGGGTGCGGTCCGTTGCTTACTCTCTCGATGGGCGGCACATCATTTCCGGATCCTCCGACCGCACTATTCGAATCTGGGATGCTGAGACTGGCACTGCAGTCGGAAATCCTCTCGAGGGGCACACCTACAGTGTGTGGTCCATTGCTTACTCTCCCGATGGGCGGCACATCATTTCCGGATCCTCCGACCGCACCATTCGAATCTGGGATGCCGAATCTGGTACTGCAGTCGGAGATCCTCTCTACGGGCACACTGAATTGGTGTCCTCTATTGCTTACTCTCCCAATGGGCGGCGTATCATCTCCGGATCCTTCGACTGCACCATTCGAATCTGGGATGCCGAGACTGGTGTTGCAGTCGGATATCCTCTCAGGGGGCACACTAACTGGGTGCGGTCCGTTGCTTACTCTCCTGATGGGCGGCACATCACCTCCGGATCCTGCGACTGCACTATTCGAATCTGGGATGCCGAGGCTGTCACTGCAGTCGGAAGTCCTCTCGAGGGGCACACCAAGAGGGTGTGGTCCGTTGCTTACTCTCCCGATGGGCAGCACATCATTTCCGGATCCAACGACGGCACCATTCGAATCTGGGATGCCGAGACTGGCGCTGCATTCGGAGATCCTCTCATGGGGCACACTGGATGGGTGCGGTCTGTTGCCTACTCTCCCGATGGGCGGCGTATCATCTCCGGATCCTTCGACTGCACCATTCGAATCTGGGATGCCGAGACTGGTGCTGCAGTCGGATATCCTCTCAGGGGGCACACTAACTGGGTGCGGTCCGTTGCCTACTCTCCCGATGGGCGGCGTATCATCTCCGGTTCTTTCGACGACACCATTCGAATCTGGGATGCCGAGACTGGCGCTGCAGTCGGGAATCCTCTCGAGGGGCACACTGACGGGGTGCAGTCCGTTGCTTACTCTCCCGATGGGCGGCACGTCATCTCCGGATCCGATGACAACACTATTCGAATCTGGGATGCCGAGGCTGGTGCTGCAGCCGGCAAGCCTCTCGAGGGGTATACTTACCCGGTCCAGTCTATTGCTTATGCGCCTGACAGGCAGCACATCGTCTCTGGGTCTTCTGAAAACCCTGCTCGTACGTGTGACGCATTGCCATCTCTTTCCATCCAACCATCCTCTTGTAACCCAATCCATCCTGGTTTTTGTGCAAAGCCCGACATCGGTGGTTGGGTCAGGGGCTCAGAGGGTAGCCTTTTATATTGGGTACCCCACGACTGTCGTAGAAGCGTGCATTCGCCTGCCCTTCTAACAATACCCCTTTCATCTCCTAATCGATCCGTTTCTCTTAACTTTGACGACTTTGCTTTTGGAACCTCTTGGACTCAAATTTACAAAAATGCACCTTCCTAGCCGTTTTTCCGCTTTGATTTGAGCATGTAATTTGGTAATAATTGCTCTTTTGGTTGTTCAGGTCCAGCCCATCATTATTGATCGAGGTTTTATCAAGAGAAGCTCTTCCAAAGAGGCCAAATAGGGCTCTAGAGCAGCTCATGCAACTCAAATCAAGACCAAAGGTGGACACAGTCTCGTTGGTTAGTTGAACAAATATGTGAATTAGAGGCACCGTTCACCGATCTCGATCGCGCTCGTGATCTACACCCACCCGATGCTGTTTGGGAGAATATACCTTGAAAAACACGCGACTACCTTGTTAGCCCTTGTATTCTAGTCTCACGAGGCATCAATTTAAATTCTTGACTTAAAATGGAGATTGAAGTTCTCTTTAGATCGGTGCATACTAGCAGCAGACAGTATCTGATTGAATTTACCAGATCACGCCTCCATGGTCCCGGCTACCCAGCTACATGAAACATATAGTGTCCGTCTATGTTTCCAACCACATAACATCAGGTAGGGCCTCACCATTACCCACACACTGGTCTTGGAATTGCACCGGCCCATGGCCAACTCTCCTTGCCTCTCTTTATGGCGGGGTTTACATGGAGAGGGTACCTATTTGTGTGGATAGCATGAAAGTTTTTGACGGAAATACTGGCGGACGTGGAATGGTGGAGATCAAAATGGAGGGAAAAAAGTAACAGCGTCTCGAGGGAGATAGTTGAGTACTACTGTCACGTTTGCCAGCCTACCCCCTCGGGGTGGACCGTCAGAGAGCGGGTTGCCGACAGATGTGGAGCGCACGGGGTATTCCGCGGTCTGGGCATGTCGAATTGTCATCGGGCCGAATGACAGGCTGTCCATAAGGTCAGGCCCAGCGTCGGACGAGCCGTAGCTGTAATCTAAACTTGAACCCAACCACCACCAGAAAAAAGAAACATTACGAGATATTTAGCACCACACCCGGCGACTGCCCTTCCTTCCCAATCGACATTCTATTGACTTGGATGCGGGAACTATCTCGAGCATATATCGGATGTTCTTGTTGTCCCAGACACTGATGAAGGCTTGTTCGGTACCCCTGTAAATTCTTCCTCGTCGAGAGGGAGACAAGACATGGAAAGGCGCTCTTTAATTGGCACAGCGAACTCTGTCTCGAGTTTTCCATCGTGGTCAGACCGGCTTACCCGGCCATTCCGTTGATGGGCGCTTTGTATTGTGGGCCTCAACACTATGCATGTATATCCCGGGAAGTTGTCGAGGTTCCCTTAGTAGGCCCAGGTGCTATGGCGAGAAGAGGTACAGGTCACCGAGGACGGGAGCAAGGAGTTTGCTATCACGCAGACCGATGATGTATATATCAACGGTGCTGTAATTGTGTCTGAAAAGGGCATGTATGCCGAACTTCAGGGTGTCGCTGGTCAGTAACTTTGATTTTACTGCCCAGGCCCAGCCCGATCTGTGACCCCTTTCTTTCGTAGACTTCAAGCAGGCCGACGACGAATTCTCTTTGGTCAACGAAAACGTACCCGTTGATCGAGGGCGGCCGTATTGTCAGCCCCAAGGGTGTTGGGGAGAAGTGGGTGATTCTTTTTTTCACCTGAACCTCCACTGACGCTTGTCACTGTAGTGGTGAGCTTATTCTACCAGGGTTGTCTGGGGGACTCGTCGTGTTTGATGATACACTAGACTACTAGTTGCGTTTGGTAACAAGTAGGAGGTTAGCAGCAAGGGCAAGTGGTAGTACATTTCGTAGTAGAATGTGGTGGAAATAGTTGTGAGGGAGGTAGTTGTTCGGGTAACAGAGACATGTAGTGTGGGTAGGCGAAAAAGTTGTGTAGGATGCTCGTCTAATGTCGAAGAGCGGAAGAGTCACGGCGCATGCCCAGTGCAGTAGAACTCTGGAAGAGACTGGGTGCGATCGAGCCACGCATTGTACAGAAAGACATTATTGGTGGATGCCCAAACAACTCATTGCAAAGTTCAATTTACTGGCTGCTCTTCCGTCCATTCGTCTGCTTGGTCTGTTTGTCCAAAGGCTTCTCGGGTCTTAGATTCTCCCATATGACATCAGCCAGCCCATAAATCCGATACAACTCAAACACCGCCTGCTCCTTGTCCTTTGCCTCGATCATCAGGTCGACGTCGTCCGGGAGACAATGGGGGAGGGACTTGCACCGGTCTGCATGTGCGCGGCGTTCCATTATCGATACTGCTCCTGGGCGTGGTTCGGAGAGGTGCTGCTTTACTCGGATACCCTTGCGTGCCCAGGTTTCGTTCACTATGGGTATGAGTTCTGCAATTGGGCGAGAAGAGGGCTGGAGTCGACAATAGGTTAGTCAGGAGTAAGGATGAGTAAAAAACAACGTACCTTGATCCAGTCGTGGTGATAATCGAGGACAATGGGGATGTCTAGACCCGGACAAACAGTTAGGAGGTCATCGATGTTATAACACATCTGCGAAACGACATCAATGACCTGATTCGCAAAGAGTGGTGCTGTAGACAAGGACCTCGTCATTCTCAAGGACGAGACGCTTCTTGACCGCATCACTCAGTTTCTCCTGGTAGTTGGTCTTGAACCTTTCGAGTGTAGCTTGCTTGTCATTATACACCCCCTACTTCGAATGTGAGAGAGCCAGTCAGACGCATGGGCCGACCCACCCCCATATGAATGATCATAACAGAATCCTGGTCCAACCCCATTCGGTCCATCATCTCGCAATGATCTACATCGAATCCAAAGGTGAAACATTGAAACTAACTCTGACTATTCACTCACAATCCAACTCCCTCACTGAAGCCTCAACGACATTCTCTTTCGGGCTTGCAATCTGTGTAAACTGGCCCGGGTGGCTGGTTAACCGATGGCCGTGCTCCTTCGCAAGAGTCCCAATTTCCTTGAGCTCCGCATCGACGTAGCTCAGGTCGTAGCCGTACTTAGGGTGCGAAGCGAAGGGGAACATCTCAGACGACATGCGTAAGAATTTGATACTAGAGATGGTGTTAGTATTGGAAAGTGAAAGTAGGTAGGACATGCTTGTTCTTTTCATTCCACTACATTGGAGCGAAATCAGGGAGAGGCGGGAAAGTAAGCGTGAGACGCACGTCGATGAGAACCTTCAAATCCATCAAGTTTTGCCTTCCTAACTCCTTGACGTAGTCAAGGCCCTTCTCTTGGATGGTAGCTATCCGACATGTCCTGATTTCATGCCTTGAGCCCCTGTCAGTCGAAACAAGTAAAGCTAAAGCATACCGGCTACAAAATATGGGCGGCTTCTGTGCTCGTAAGATGGTATTTAGACAAGCCTGGTGATCGAACTATTAGTATCGCCAATGAGAAATGGGAGGAGCGAGAAACTCGCATATCCTAATCGACCTGAAATGAAGTAAATGAGCCATTAATGAGGATTCAAATACTTGTGGCCGCAATTCACCCTTGAACGTGGCTTCCTTCCTCTCCACATCCGGAATATTGTATACGACGGGTTCAATAACCGTAGATTTGCGTTTCCGCTTCTTGGGTAATTGATCCTCTTGCGTGTATTCTAATATTTCCGCTTCAGCGACAGCCGCTCTGACCTTTCTCCTGCTTCTTGTCATCTCCCCCGGGCTCGCAGCATCGGCCGCTGCGGAATACCGCTCGTTCAGAACCACCTTGGTTTTAGTTGCAACTTTTCGCTTCTTTTTGGCTGGTTTCTTCACAATCACAGGCTCCTCGTCGGACAGGGGCGAGAGTTCAGAGCTGCTCGAGGACGGTTGAGATTGCAAGACGGTTGCTTTGCGCTTGCGAAGTGATTTTCGGGGGTGCTCAGAGAACACCTCCGATTCGAGTGTTGCTTTGATGAGAGGTTCCATTTGGCGCGGGGTCGCGAGCTTAGGCAAGGCTGGAATGAACGATATAAGTCGCAAAGAGAGCCCTTTCATACACTGTGTGTCTCAGGGGGCTCAGAGATTGACTATGGTAGACGGAAATGCGAACAGCTGAGCGACTTACAAACAGGTTGGTTTGTCAATTGCGAGGTGGGTGATGGGAGTGCGAATCCAAGTTGAGATTGCGGTTGGTCAGGGCGCTCCACAGTTTTATTGTGTTTGTTCCGTTTGTTCCGATCTTAAAACGCAGATCGGTTCTTTGTCGGTCAACCTTAGATATCACACGGACACTCGGGGAGAGAAAGAAAGTGTGGATACTAGAACAGGACAACGTGAGAGGGGCGCAAGGGGGGAGAGCGAGAAGGGGCGGTGAGAGGGGCAGTATAGTAGGTGCAAGTACAAGCAGTGCAACAGAGTATGCAGCTATTCGCTATAGTAGATCGAAATCATCGAGCTAGGAGAGCACATGTTAGCACCATTTGGGTAACAGGGGCGTGAGCCACCCTACCTCGTCGTTATAGGTCATGATCGTCCGCTTGAGCTTCGACGTGTCGACCCAGGTCACGAAGTCTTCCATATTGCTGGAGAGCAAGGTTCAGAGAAGAATCAGTGTATCACTTTAGACTGCTCACCGCGTGACGAGATATGCGGGATCGGTTATCGTGTCCGGACCGACGCGGATGTGCCCGTGTTCAATAAACTTGACAGCCTGGGGATGTAAAGCAGTACAACTCAGTACATTGTGCGGATCATCTCTAAACGGGCTGGTTCAACCAGCAAATAGTGCTCTGCCTCTGCGCATTCGAGGACAGATCGACAGGGAAGGCTTTAGCACTTACCGCGCTCACGCTTTCAGCCATTTTGAGTCTATACATGACTACGCCAAGCCGTCTCCGGCAGAACGCAGCCACAGTGAGCTTATTTTCGATCTCGGAGAGCTTGGCGGTGGTGTTGAGGACGCCCATGTCGTAAAGTTTAGACAGTAGCTGGGTTTCCATTCTAGCCCTGAAGGGGTCTTGAGCAGGGA
>Ga0307515_10004594_pt1 | contig 28404 bp, 31 predicted proteins | sample 17_EM_MG_FD_194513 | JGI IMG/M metagenome (GOLD analysis project Ga0307515, IMG submission 194513) | Populus trichocarpa ectomycorrhiza microbial communities from riparian zone in the Pacific Northwest, United States - 17_EM | ecosystem: Host-associated > Plants > Roots > Unclassified | place... | reverse complement strand
TTTAGTTTAGATTGCGCATTCTCACTTATCCGTAAAAGGCAGGACCATATTGTGTTGCTCAGTTGTCAATCAACTTGGTTTGGAGTTTGGACTGTTTACATGGCCCGTATGACCCTTGCACATGCACAGACGAATTATCATTTCTTACAATATAGTCAGTGAAATCAAAAAATTCTTTGATGCATTGAAATAGATACGCCAACTACTTTTTGCAGAGCTATGTCGTCAATAATCACATATTGTGCAGGTTGTGTACACATGACCTACATGCCAATACAATATGTTCACCTGAATCCATTTCCTGTATAGTACGTAGGTATGGAGGACGTATGCAGGGGTAAACGCTTATGGGCTTAACAGGCTTCGATTTGTTAATCGGTGATGAATTGGGTATTGCGTCAGTTGTGCGAGCCGATATGCATATGTGGGACTGTCATTTACGGCATGCTATTTACATATGGCTACTCTATCCCGGGAGGTTCCTTGCGGCATTGCGATTTTCCGCTGACACCATCATGTATCTCCAACAGCTCTCCAAATGTTGTTGGTGCAGTCGCATGTGCAAACTGATCAAATTCCGGCTGAATGACTGCCTTAGCAATCAATATGGCTATTCTGGACCTCGAATCTTACAAATGATGCAAGATGAACACTTGATCACACTCAACTTCAGGATGTAGCAGGGAGCATGTCTCTCCTTGTTTTCAGTATAAAGGCTGCCAATGAAACCAATAAAGAGAATGATGTACCTGAGTTAATATTTTGCACATACCAGTAACATAGATGACTGCGACCATAAATAGACAAACCCGAAAAGGAGAACCGGAGACTGGAACCGACTGGTCTAGCGAAACCCGGCAAAACCCGCGGGTTGACGGGTACGGGTACGGGTTTGGCCCGGCAAGAAGCTCCGGGTCGGGTTTTTCTATGGGTCTGGAACCGAACCGAACCGTTTTTCCGGTCCAAACCCGGACCGCTGGCGGGTTACCCGGACCCATTGCTAACACTAGTTCTCTCGTTTGCCGTGATTGTTAAAGCGTTATGTACCCGGTGGGTATATAACAGGGCACTCTCACATCCTCTTGCTGACACGAACCTATTAGTTGATAATTGGCTTGACATAAGCTCGTATCCATACGAGGTATCGCTAATAGCAATTTTGTCGCAATACGAGCACAGTACCTGCATGACATAGTTGGTACACCTGTGAGCTAGAAGTCGATTATGAATGGTAGAGGCAAATGGTCATGACTCAGTTATGTGTGTGAACTCCGAAGCCAGCTTTGGCTGTCTTATGATTATTAAGGGTGTGAATTGTCTGATATACAATCAGCAGTACCGACATGGAGGAATGACATCGATAACATACTATCACCAATAGAATCAATCAACGGATACCTATTGACCTGCTCGACCTGGAGGTTAAGCCTTAACTTTATACCCGTGTATTATGTATTAGTTCTGCATTGAAGTCAATGAGAATACTTCTCTCTTGAAGTCCAGAGTTGTACATTCATCCTCAGTTCAATATCATGGATATTTCTATCATTTCTTTTTATTTGGTTAATCCTAGTACCATTGTCAAAGCAAGTGGTTGATCGGCAAGTAGGCAAGATGATACATTGATGTCTAAAGCGACTCTGAGGATCAGCCCCATAGCATGGTGGTTGGGAGGATACTTCGATTAAGATACGCTCGAGCCGGCACAACTCCTTCTGCGGAGATGAGTGAACGAATAGTGAGGCTGCTCTATCAGCTCCTCCGGGACATAATCAAACAAGTCCTCATCAAAGCTGCCCTGACCAATGTGAGGTTGTGCCATTACTGGGTCCGTACCGGTTGAGTGAATTCTTCAGCGAATCATGCTGCGGATATTGGCCATCATTTTGGCTTGAACCTCGGGTGAGGAAGATTGAATATCTGCGCCAAGGTGACAAAATACATCTGGGAATGCATTGTTAACCACGTGATCAAGGTTTGTTGTATCGCACTTACATTGTGCTCAACCTCTTTGGCCAAACTCTGTATGGACCCTAAACTGACCACAGGTCCAGGGGGACTGACAATGGCGGATGGCGGTCGCGGTGAGGGTAATGAATGTTAGGTTGATGTTTTCAATCAATGATGTATCTTTCGTTCCAATTTGTTGTATGCCGCAGAAGTGTATCCGGTGAATATGATCCACAATTTCAGTCACTGCCAATCGAAACTTGAACATCCAATTTTCTCGTCATGACAATGGTTGAACAAGAAGGGAACAACGAACTTCCGTCACGAACATTTGTGGTGCATGTAACCCTGGGCTTGTGCAATTGCTTGGCTACCAGTTTTAGGATCGCTGTAGGCAAGATTATTCAATATCCATAGATTGAGTCGATTGAAGTCTGGGAGAAGCATACCATCGCTGAACGGGAGCAAGAAATCTGTGCGAGAGCCTGATAAACAATGTCAGCGATGAAAGCAATTGTTAAGATGATTCATTTACCACCGAAATGTTGGCATGTGGATAGTCTGAGTATCTCCGGGTTGGATCAATCCTGACGACTTTCTCATACCACCAACTATGAATCTGGGCAGTCATCACTAGTGTTAGCAACGGTTCCAGACCGTCACTTTGGGTCCGGGTCCGGGTCCGGGTCGAAACCGAACCTCTGCCAAATTGGTGGTCCGGGATGTCAATCAACCCAAACCGTCAACTCGGGTACGGTTCGATGGTAAACTCCCAACCCATCTGAATTGGGCGGGTTGTCAGCAGGTCACCCAGCAGGTCCATCCATAGATTCGATTAAGCCACTTGTTTTTGCAGTATGTTAATAGTATCTTATCGAAATCGCGTTTTCAACAACCAAGGATATGTTTTTGCATGCTTTGCAGCTTGCAATATCGATTATTTTGGAATCGGTGTTTTACCTTTGATAGATTGTATTTTTGCGTATCAGACCGGTCAATACTTCCGTTATGACCACGATGATTTGCACGATGCCTTGATTATCAAGAATGAAACAACTAAAACTGTTGACGCTCCGTTGATGCTCATTTTCAGGATGTGACAGGGAGCATGTCGCTGTTGTTTTTCCCAGTAAAGGCTGCCAATATGTGATAAATGGATGTCTGCAACCAATCGGAACATGAATTATCCTATATGCGAAGATGAAAATTGTTGACGCTACGTTGTCGTTTATTCTCAGAATGGGGCGGTGACCATGTTGCTGTCTCTTCTCCTTATAAAAGCAGCCAATACATCGATTATGCATAAGAGCAACCAAATCACTGCATAATTACCGTACTTACAAAACCATACATCGTTGATGCTCCTTTGACGCTCATTCTCAGAATCAGGCGGTGACCGTGTTGCTGTCTCTTTTGCCTACAAACGCTGCCAATACATCAGTTATGCATAAGAGCAACCAAATCACTGTGTAATTACTATACTTCCAAAACCACAAATCGTTGAAGCTGCATTGACGCTCATTCCCAGAATGGGGCGGTGACCGTGTTGCTGTCTCTTTTGCCAATAAAAGCTGCCAATACGTCGGTTATGCATAAGAGTAACCAAATCACTGTGTAATTACCGGACTTACAAAACCACAAATCATCGACGCTCCATTGACGTTCATTCTCAGGATGCGTCAGGGAACATGTTGCTGTAGTTCTTCCCAGTAAAGGCTGCCAATATCTGATAAATGGATGCCGGCAACCAATCGCAACATACATTATCCAAGATGTGAAGCCAAATATTGTTGACGCTCCGTTGATGCCAATTCTCAGAATGGGGTGGTGACTGTGTTGCTGTCTCCTTTGCCTATAACAGCTGCCAATACATCGGTTACGCATAAGAGCGACCAATTCACAGTGTAAATACCATACTTACAAAACCACAAATCGTTGACACTCCGTTGACGCTCATTGTAATGTATTATATATTCAGCATCTGCTTCCATCGATAATTGTTTTCATCATCATTTGAACTTATTGGTAGTCTTTCTCACAGATTAGGACTTGGCCCTGTGGCAAAGCCGAGCTCACTAACATTCTTGCACTGTTCACTCTCACACGACGGAAATTTAGGTATCTTCCCAAAAGCTTCGTTGCGCCTGCTATACATCTGTGTATCAACGGATATTCACATACTACTGCGCACTATTTACCCATAATATATCTCTATCTAAAACCCATGGCGAAGTACATAAAGAAGCTGATGAAACATTGTCGCATTCTGGCTTACTTTTTCTCCACTCCCTTATTCCTCCTCGTTTCAATTGCATTGACAGTCATCAACACTTTTTCAGCCTGTCTCTTTGACTTCTGTGTCGGCCAAATCAATCCGGGAAAATTTGGCACGGCGCTCACATCCTGCTGCTCTGCATCAGCAAAATGTAATTTAGTCGCTGGGAGCCTCCAGGAGTGTGTGAGAGGAGGCGGAGTGTAAACTTAGAAGTGTCAATGTCAGGAGAGAATCAGACCCTTGGAGGGCATTCCGGCAGGCCATCGGAGTAACTGGGACCTCTAATGACTGGTACGGGAGCACTATGGGAGCGGTTGTGATAAGTTTGGGATCACCTGGGACTGTTGCCCAACCAATGCGGGAATCCCAAACTAACTCTGAGAGATGCCTGGGTACTCATGGATATTCATTGGAAGGATTGCAGGCGTTATCTGAGATTCTCTGGATGTACCCTGAGCAATAAGAATTCCCTCCATGTATGATGCATAGATTATTGTTCATTATCAACTTCCAAATCATACTATAGTACCCAGCATCTCATTCAACATTCTATTGTTTGCATCGCTACATTAAGGGGAACCAAAGAACATGCTGATTGATTCAACAATGAAAGCAGGAAAAACCGAAACAATAACCTGACTAAGCGATCGGAATGATATCAATCGAACTTAATCTCAATGTCATCCACTGAATCTCCCATCTCATCAGGGCCGACAAACGCAGGAACACACAATTCATCGAAGGCGCAAAGAAATTGGAGGTGCTGCTTGTATTTCCGAATAATTCCAGCCTGGCGAGTGGGTGAAATTGAATTGCAATGTCATTTGGCTCGATTTGTGATATTTAAAAGGTTGGAATTGAGATGTTAGCTCGCAGCGAATTCAAATGGAGGTTGAAATGCAATATGATGAATTCGGAGGAAAATGAGGTGTGCCACCAGCAAATGAGGAGTGCCTGATATGGAGTGCAGGGTGGGCAAGGGGAGTGCTGATGTTGATGGGGGTGTGCGGAATGTAATGGAAGGGAGCAAAGCCGGGCCAAAGAAGGGCCAACGGGGGTTGAGGAGCACCTAACCAGCGGAGCAGCCATCCATGCTGAGCATCTTGCAATGGGGAGGAATGATCAGGGTCTGGAATGAAATAGAGGTGCTCCAAATCGAGGTCGGAGAGGGGATTGAGGAGCGCAGAATGAAACATTGAAGCGCCAATCCAGATTGAGGTGCACCTATTCTAGCGTAGGAGCATCATTCGGGAGGTGGGGTATGAAGCAGCCCACCATGTGTAATTGATGAGTGGTGGAGTGGCTTCTGCAGTAATACAATCTATCACCGTGGAAGGGCAACATTTACCTTGATATTCATCTTGAGAAAACATAACTGTAACTTTCATTCCAGTGGCATACTCAGACAGCACACAATGAATAGCTGCGGCATCAAGTGCTAATGTCCACAGTGTGTGTGGTTGCAAGAACTGCGATGTGGTGGGTTGTCGCCCCAAGCTGTTGGTGGTGAAGAAAAACTGATGATAGATTAAGTCAAGCACTTCCATCCGCGTGTGTTACGGGGGTGCTTTCACCTAAGTACCTATACTTAGTTGTACCTAAAGATACTTCTAAATAAGTACTAAATGCACGGCCGTAGATCCTATTTCCTCTCGAAGAAGTATGCAGCAACAGTATCCTTCGGAATTGCCTGTAAACGATTCCTCTGTTTCCGAGATAACGATCTTGCTGGTAGTTTTCCTGATCATGTGCGTGATAGTGGATCAGGTTTTCTTTGAAAAATCTTTTTCCTTTCCTTCTGGGATTGACTAACGAATTCCTTGGTTTCCTTTACAATTCCTGTAGCCCATCCTAATTCAGAATCACTATGCTCAAATTTGTAATTGTAGTTGATTGTATTATCGACTTGAGATATCCTATCAGGATGGATTCGACTTCCTTCAGAATTAATATTCAAGCGGTCTTCAATATCCGGAGAGGTAGTAATTGCTTTAGTGTCAAGTTGGTCATCAACGGACGTACCAACTGATTCCTTAATCTCTCGTAACCATGGATTATCAATATACACAACTAATCCTTCCGTAAGACCAATAACGGAAACTATCCACCAAATACTTTGCGCCACAAAGATATATCGATTCTCTCTGGCGTAACTGATGATTTTCTCAACTGCGTATACTATAATGTCATTGTTGTTTTCAAAGGTTAAGATCATTTATAACAATACTTAACAAATGGTGCGGGGCTGCCGCAACATAAAGCTAATAGATTTTATATATAATAATAGGAAGGTATAGTTATCATAAAAACTCAATAATAAATAACGGTTTTCTTTCGCTGGTAGGTATAGCTGTTTTCTTTTGCTGCTGGAGCTTGTCCTTCACATTGTTGGAACAAGGTGATCTCTTATGTAGAAGCTTCTCGGGTGTTACGCATGCGCACCCATTCTTCGTCTTCCATGATCGTTATAGCAATGTGCTTTGCATCTTACATTCTTACACATACACATGCATGTTAAAGTAAGTCATACTAGAATGCGCATGGGTGAGATTGCCACGAATTCCCCAAGGTTATCGTGTTCATCCAAGTGAGGTATTAAAGCATTACACTCCAGATAAGAATCAGGCCATACTTGCACGATATCATATATCAGATCATAACATCAACTTGGACATCTCACATTCGTATGATTCGGTAATCGGGAACACTGCTCACATAGTGAACAGTGCCTTTGTTCTGATCAATACTGTAGTACGATTGCATCATAGGTTTATGCGGTGGCCAACCACCACTATGCCGATATAGATTAATTGACACGTATACGCAGGCATGCTTTTTTGGCAAGTCGTACTCTTGCAGTTGCCATACCATTACAAATCAATGTGCGGGGATGCTTCAGGCCTCATATCAACAGCCAATGTCAAAATCCCTCAATCACGCCCTACCTTAGGCCGAGAGCACTCTCTTTGACCGGGGAGTGCTCAGTGTCTAATCTCGCATGAGAGTCTTAGACTCAAGATCCCACTTAATAGCTTAGTGGCTAACGATTGCCATGATTGTGAGTCGGAGTAATCTCCAGTCGAATCAAACATAATCCCGCTAAATAAGAAATGAATCTGGTTGAAAACAACACGCTCGGCAGGGTTTTACCCCTTTCGATCTGGCAGTGTTATTGCATCATCAAATCAGGACTACCTAAGTATTGCCCTTTCAATGAATCCGCTAGAGGTAGAGACACCTCTATCCAATCGAGACAAGTACCACTCTATCCCCGCTAAAGGATATTATGACTGAAAGTTCTGAGGATGCCTAGGGTAGGCATTATGCATATCAGATGAACCAGAGTCCATTGATAAGTACCCATCATTGGTTATCTCAGGTTACATATACTCTGTTAAGGGAGAACCCCTAACATCACCTCCTTCGCTAGAATCGGTGACCCAAAGATTGCTCCGTCTTAAGAAGTGAACTTGCTAATCTCAAGGGGCGAACACTCTGTATCACTACAGGCCGCTATATTCCCTTGGACTTTTGTAATTTTGCCAGCAACAGCTCCTGCATAACACAAGTATACATCTCTTTAATTCCATTTTTAATTTTGCCAACTTATGTTGTTTATCGTTTATCAACGTCATATGGTTTAATTGTTTATCGTTCGTCAACATCATATCGTTTATCGTTTGTTACTGCAGAATGTGGTTTATTCTGCTTTCAACAGGTTCCTTCTCTTTCGTCCATCTCTTAGACTTCGAGACACGTAACAGCATGTACCACAATTTCTTATCATTGATGGCCTTCGAGAGATAGGCATCGACAAACTGGAGCTCCCTAACTTGAATTCGAAGCTCAGTCTCTGATTCTAAATCCAACCGGTAACTATGGACAATAGTTCAACGTGCTCCATCTGCCAAACGCCCTCGAATTGTACTAATCAGTAGTTTTATCTATGTATATTTCTGGGGTTTAGTATCATCATAACTCCAATCGAGGACTAGTGACCAGAATATACACTTACAGCTTCTCGGGTTTGCGCATCTATTTTAAGAGATGGACCACTGCGCAATCGACACACAGATGGAGTACCAACAGGAGCACCTGCCAATGCTCGCTGATGATCCTGGGCATCAATCGCGAGTTTCCAATCTTCGTCAACCATCGAGTACTTCTCATCAGAAATGATTGGACAGGGAGTCTTTGTGAATACGATTTCCTCCATGAATCGTTTCGCTATCTCAAAAGTCGCCTTGTGGTGTTGAGGAATGTTGTGATCTCCGCCGGCCTTTGGTTGAGGACCATTCTGGTCTCCACCAGTCTTCGGAAGTGGGAGAGCCTGGGTGGGCGCAACATCAGACTCGTGTAATATGTTGATGGTTGACTTTCGGCACTTGAGCAATGGTAGTGCGATGGCCCCCGCTGGATGCCGCAGATTTGGAAGTGAAGTGCGTGCAATGACAGTATCCGCACAGCTCCATTTCTTTGGTAGTGGAACATCAGCAACAACACCAGTTTCCGTCTGAAACACCCGGGTGTTCCGGACGGCTCTGATGGCTCTGATGGAACCTCACAACCTCTGACAGAAAATTACACGCTTCCCATCACCCTGGCGACGGGTCGCGTTGCATACTTACCTCGATTACTTTGCACCAGGTATACACACCATCAGAACGACACGTGTATGACTCTCTTCGCAAGGGCTGCAGTTATGCTGTAGCCATTTACGCAACCCATGGCGATGTTTATGCCTGTCTTCGGCCGATAGCCACATTTTACCTCTCCGCTATTGTTATATATTGGATGCCACACTCACCCGACATATGTCTAGCTTTGAGATTTCGTCACATATTGCAATGCAGTCTTCGCTTCAGATACATCGCTTGCTGCTGCAGTTGCTTCGCCATTATCGTATTTTACAGGTCTGAAATATACAGTCTAATCTTCACACTCTCTGGTACTATGCCCTTAGTCCTCCACATTCTGCGTTAATCCATCATCGGCTTGCGATGCTTCTTTCTCCTCATCCGCATGCCCATCATCGCCATCCTTACCCTCATACCCGTAGACATCACTGGTTCCCAGGTCAAACCTCTCGAGTTCAGTCACGTGCCGTCGTCACCGGCTGGCGGTTAGGATGGCATCGCACACGGCGCTTTCATCACCTTCATCTTCATATACCCCGCTGCCCCCTGGTATCGCGAAATGAAGTTTGTCATCCGTGAAATTGTTGTCTATCGGGATGTTTGGGTCGGTGCTACTGATCTCAGGCTCCTCAAGTGCCACTTCGGAGGGGAAATAATCCAGACGAATAGTATTGTTAACACTCGCTGCTGCCACGCTGATCACCGTGGCAGGCGTTGGGTTCTCCGCCTGTCGGATCTGACCCTTGCCCGTAGCAAGAGGGTTGTTATACACCCTCAGGTGGTTGCTCTCCGGTAGTGTGTTCCAGGAATTCATCAAGAATGCCTATGTGTCTGCAATGCCCGGGGAGGTTACCAACTTGGGACCCGTTGCAGTGCAGCAGGATGCGTTCTGACCACGGACATTCTTGTAATTGCAGTAGTTCGAGCGATCAGGTCTGTCCTCTTTCAGCTTTGACTGGGAAGCTTTTGGATGAATGACTTTGTTCTTTTGCCACTGCAGGAGAGCATGGCACAATGCGGTGCAGGTAAACATGATCAGTGGCGAGGGTATATGACCATCTTTGTCTTCAATCATGGAATTATAAAATCCATCAGCATACTTACCACGGTGATTCGCCCAATGATAAAATTTGATGTAGATATACCCCGGGATTGCTTCCGCCAGGAAGTCAAGTGGACGCTGGCCATTCGTTAGCAGCTTTCGACACTCTATGCGTTGGATTTGGACCGCATACACCACCTTCCACACACTCTGCTACAGGAAAAAGATACTTATTGCCTGCCAGAAGGGAATCAATGAATTCCAAAGGCTCTGCGTTGGATTCAAAGTGGTCGAGGTCACATAGCTCTGCTCTACTGTCCGTTGCTGATTGAATAGAATGGGATCTAACCTGATCAACTGGTGCGCGAACCAGGTACCGGTGTGAGCGTGTAATATCCGCCATGGGCCGTTGCTTCAGCATACCTCTTTCAAGATCTCCTTTGTGCGTGCCTCAAATGCTATGGACGAAATGTTGTTCTGCTGCATTGCGGTGTTCCAGTACGTCTCTATTATCTACCAGTGTGGGGCTTCAGCTGATGCTTTCACAATGAGTCGCATTGCATAACGTACCATCTCCAAGTCGCTTGCACTCATAAACGGCTGTCTGTTTCACATGTAGAGCTCCAGGAGACTGCCCATTGCAAATACAAGACGTGTCATGTCGGAGTGACCAAAGAGATGGACACTGCAACTGCTGGAGACTACGGATCGAGGTGTAGACACCACCAGCATTTGCAATTGCCACTGCCTCTGTCACTGGTTCGTGTCTGTAGCTCGAGTTCGCAGTGGATTTGTAATGATCGTGCGGGATTCTGGATTAGGGATGGGCTTAGGAAGGTTTTCAAGGCCGCTGAGAGGAGTGGGAGTGCTAGCAATGCCGCATGTGGGGCTGGATACAATGCAACGCGGTGAGTCTCTCTGTGAGGTTCTGCTGGGTGCTGGTGTGTTATGACTGCTTGTACCCAGCATGGTGGTTGGAGAAATCATTGACCATGACAGAGTCGCGTATGGGGTGATATCTGTAACGCGAGAATAATTAAGGGAAGATGAGGGGGTGGAGTTCTGACCTTGGATTGTAGAGGCTACGGAACTCCCTGCTTGAGAGGAATCTTTTTCGCCAGCCGGTACGGAAATGCGTCAATTTGCAGGGGGAAGTTGAGAATTCCCCGAAGGCCCATGCTTTGCGTGATTCTGATGATTGTCATGTTAGGGGTTCTCACTTAACAGCGATAATGATACTTGTTAAGTCTAATTGAATACTTGTCACGGAGTTACTCTCGGTCTAGTCACGAGACAAGTGCAAAACCATTCATGACAAGCAAGCAGTCAGTCTTATGTCCTTTAGCGGGGATTCATAAGAGTCGCGCGTCGATTGAATAAGCAAGTAGTTGCTTAGCAGATTCATTGAAAGAATACATACTACGGTGATTCTTGTTTGATGATGCGACAATGGAGCCAGATCGAAAGGAGGTAACTCCTGCCGAGCGCATTGTTTTCAGCCACGTTCATTTCCTAGATACTAGCGGGATTGTTTGATTGGACTGGAGATTACTCCGACACACAAACGCAGCAGTTGATAGTCAATATGCAAGTAAGCGGGACCCATGACTTATTGCCTCAGGCAATAAGGTTCATCATGGTACTCTCCGGTCAAAGAGAACAGTCTCGGCCTAAGCATGACGTAACCGAGGGAATTATGACGTTGGCTTAAGATAAGAGGCCTGAAGCAACCCTGCTCATTGATTTGAGTTAGTATGCATTGCAGCGTAAGACTCGTATTCGATATGAGCTTACGCGTCAAGTTCTACGTTGGCATAGTATTTGCTGGTCACCAATTAAATCTATGACGCAGGCCAAATAGCCTTAAAGGGTGAGGCATTAAACTGCGATAAGCGCTGCCAACTAATTTGTTGGGAGACGTACCAACTACTGTCGCGATCGGGTAGTAAGATGTCATAAATTAAAAAAGAAATAACGCAACGTATGATATGATATCATGCGACGGATGGCCTGATTCATATCAGGAGCGTAATGCTTTGAAACCACGTTGCATGAACACGATAACCAATTGGGAAGCGTGGCACTTATCACCGGGCACACTAAAAGCGCGACCGCGATAACGCTATCAAGATACTTGTAGTCATAGCGTCGAAGTATGGGTTTACGAGACCCCCGAAGACGACTATAAAGAGATGGTGTTTTTCGGAGGATTGAAGAGCATCAACCAACAAGACAAGATTCAGAACACCGAAGAAGACCTTAAAATATTATTAAGAATTCTATCTATTACTCTATTCAAGATTTCCTCCCATGAAATATTGTCAACGCGTGATTATGCCTTTTATGCCTGGACACAGATACACACAATCCGAGTACGCACTACATCAAATTGTCGAGTCATTCGGCAACCTTCTCTTCAGTTTGGAAGAGCGACATTTAACCCACACTTATCGAGTGGTGTTACGTTTTTGCGAACTTGAGAATATCGATTGGCTGGTGTTGAGATATCTTCGCACCGGGCTGTTACCATTCGAGGAGTATTCCGAGGAGTAGTGGTACAGCGAGCAGACGCTGTATACTTATACCTAGGAGACGGTCGTTGGCGCCATTACAGATTGGCTGCTCTTGCTACAGGTGCAAGGGGTTGAGTCTTATAATAAGACGAGGAAAGAAAGAGTTTCTTAGATAGGCGGCTGTACTTAATTCAATAAATGTTGGATTGATTATTGGGATTAAGAACCCCCGTAACATATCAAGACTTCGAACATTTCGTACGACTGGAGACGTGACAGGGTGACGGCTTTGGTAAGGCATCATCCGATATGGATGTTTGATGTTCAGACTGTAGGAATAATTTCTTCTGCATGCATATGCAATGGCAGGCGAGGGAGACGTCCATTTGAGCGACCATGGAGGGATTCGACACAAAAGGAATGCGCAGTGTAGACCGCACAAGACTCTAAACTGTGACAATACTCGGGGACGAGATCCCTTCAAAAGCATTCCATTCTGGGGTCATCTGCCATCAGATTAATCTCACATCAAACTCAGCATTGATATTCACTATTACAGCAACGTCTGAAGGTCCATTTGCACCGCTTGAAGGGTGTTTATGCCTTCTTGGCGCGATCATCATCGTGGTGCACTTGTTCTTGGCACACGACTTCGAACCATCGATTGCGTATATCTTCAACTTCCTGGCGGAAATGCCCCTTTGGTAGAGCTAAAAGCATTGCAGAGTGAACAATGACGTAATCTCTATCCTATGACACCAGTTGTGCATGCTTCTTCCACTGCTAGGCGTTGGCAGCCGTGGTGGATGGTTGGACAGTTGGGACAACCTGAGAACAACTCAGTTTGCTCCGAGATGCACAACATATGAGCGTTGAAAATGATGTGTGATGCAAACACAACGCCCAGCGTTGTAAACTGTCCTCTTCGCGAGTATTAAATCTCGTCTCTAGGCTTGTCGTTCATGAGGTTCCTTGTGGTTGTGCAAGATGAAGGCTGGGCCGTTTTATGTTCATTAACCAACAAAACTCACAAGTTGAACCAAGAAATTGCCCAAACTCCAGTATATATATCCCTTCTGCCCGCCTACACCTCCTTTCTCTTTTCCTCCAGTATTATACACACCGACAGCATCCTGATCTCGACATCTCATGACTTGCACAAAACAATACCTCTCGTTCCAAAACACACCCGATAACCTACACAACTTTGTACTTTCCTTCTGGGCTTCCTTCCACTACATGCAATTGTGTCATAATGCTAACGTTTCCGATGTAGATTCATTTTGAACTCACAATGATGGCACCAAAAGGCAGCAGCAAAGGAAAGGGGAAGGCGAGGGCAAAGATGCCGACATGGGTTAAATATTGACGCTTGTGGTTGGATCAGGACCGGAAAATGGGATTCATCTCGGGACGCATCCGTGGACTCATATGGATATTCAATGTTTGCGCAGTTAAGGACGACAGGGCATGGGACCTCTTGTATGATACAATTATTCTTGATCCAGTCATGAATGGCCACTTTTCACCATTCCAGCTGATGTGGCCGCACCGCAGGAGCAGGAGTTCGCCTTTTCGGGAGTGGTGGGCTGCCTTCCGCTCATAAATGGGGCAAATGTTTGACAAAACCCACGACCAAATGAACAATTGGAGGTGGAACAACCCCGATGCCTTCGGGGATGACATCGATTGCTCCAATCCGCAGGCAACAAGCTCGGGGAAGATTAAACGCACCGGTGAGCGTTCCTTTAGCAATTGTAGCGATGAACTCAGGGCGAAGATTGAGCTGCCAAGCTGGCAGCAGTACGAACCAGGCGACATCCTGGCCGTTAGACCACAGAATTGGGATGAGATACTCGTTGAGGATGATGATGATGAGAACTGGGCGGATCCCGAAGTGCCGAGCAGTGGAGGGAGCCATCCTGGCCATGGCAATGACAATCACGACGCCGAGGGTGAGGAGGACACGCAGGGTGGTGAGTCCGGGACTGGGAAAGGGAAGGGAACAAACAAGGGGAAAGGGAAAGGGAAGGCGACTGAGGACGGGAAGGGGAAAAGGAAGTGGAAGATGAACGAAAATGGTAAATGGAAAGATATTGTTAAACAAACCCCAGGGGGAGATGATATCTCTCGTGCCGTTGCTTTGCTGTTGCCGAAGGAAATGTCAGAGGCAGACTCGGACACGGAGGGCTAACTAGAGCGGGTGTATGATGAGCCGGAAGCATCGCCGGCCGTGTCAATGTTCTCAGATGATGATACCAACTCTACAGAGTCGGACGGTGAATATGACTGAGAAAGGGATTGTGATGTGGATATGAGCATGGAGGATGACGTGGACGCACCGGACGGCGTTGATTTAGCCAGCGATGTGGATATGGAAAGGGACCGTGAAGATGAGGAAGATGAAGAGGAGGAAGATTAGAAGGAGGAAGAGGAGGTGAATGAGGATGAGGAGGAGGATGTGGATGAGGATGAGGATAATGGCGAAGATCCTCGGACAATTGGCCAGGGTGAGATGGCCAATACATCAACTGACGATGCTCGGCCACAACCTCCGCTGCCTGCCCCATGGCCACAAACCCCGGAGCCTCGCCCACAACCACGAACTCTGGAGACTCATACCCTCAGTGGGCCGGAGTCTTTGGGGCTTGTGACACTGCAAAAACCTCGCCCAGTGGAGCTAACTCTGGGAGGAGCTGAGACAGCCGGAAACACCTCGTATGTCGATGTGGAGCGGATGCTGCTGGGTGAATCGGCAGGTGGCGACAGTTTCCCGATGTCCGTCTCCCGGATGTCCCTCTCATGGTTGTCTCTCTCCTTGATGTCCCTCTCCCCGATGTTCCTCTCCCCGATGTCGCTCTCACTGAGGTGCGCCCGGATGGCTCGGTAGGCGATGAGTGAACCAGTCCTTGCGTTGCAGCAGAGGTGTGCATTCGGGTTAGGGTCGGGTTCTTCTCTTGTGAGTTTCCTTTGCTGTAATCTATTCATCTCAGGCACTGATTAAGGCACGCATGGAGGTGTTGTGTTCGTTTGGGTTAGGGTTGTGGGCTCTTTCGTGTCCTTTGTTCTAATCCAGTCATCTCAGGCATTGATTATTACACAAGTCGCGAGGGTTCTGGATTGCTCAAGGTTTAATTATTATTCATTCATAGTATTATGGGACATTGCGCATGCAGTGTTTTTGCAACTCCTGGCGTGTAAGGAATCTCCTTGTGATGGTGTTGAGGTTCAATAAATCACTCAAGTATCATGAGCATATACCCACACCAGACTGCTCAGACCCAGCACCAACTTTCGTCCCATTCTACAGTGAATACTCCACTCCTCGTGTGTCGTTGTCAATGCCAGAGAAGACCCATTTCTGTTGCTCCGAAATTTCATGCCGAAAGAAGTTCACCTCAGACAGCTGGCGACTTAAATATATCAAATTACACCATCCTAAACACCTTCAAATTGCATGCTAGAAGAATCTGACAGTTTGTAGCGTGCCCCGACGCATTGAACCCACTCAGGGACATGAATTCAACGCTATCAAGATTCAGTCGAAGACTTGGATGGGTTTCCTTACCCCGAGCACATTGGAAACATCGCAGACTCGGAGTCTCAACTACCGCCACCTCCTCTGCCCCGGACTGAATCATACCCCGGTGCCGGTGCTCCACTGAGCCATTATATTGCTGAGCCACCAGAACGCGACACTCAGGGTTTCCTTGAGACGAGCCTACAAAACGATCCATCCTACCCGTTCGCGACGCGTGAAGAGTACAAATATATCCAATGTGGGATCAACAATCACAACATGAAGACGTACTATGACAACATTCTGAAGGAGGAAAACACCGCTCGGCATTTCCGAAGATTCAAAAATGGGGATGGCGTCCAGAACCTCGTGGCTAGCATGCCAGATAATCTGGCTCTCGGGGAGTGGGAACTACACACCCGCGAGGATATGAAATGAAATGACAATCACGAACGCCCTATCGAATACTGGAGTCGGGACATCATCTCAAGGATGCGCTGGTTGATGCGGCGGCCAGCGTACGCCGAGCAGCATATTTACGCCCCTCAGCATTGCGTTAACAGCGATACGCCACCAAAACGCCTCTATACCGAAATGCACACTGCGGACAGGTCATGGGAGACACAGGGAAGGTGAGATACTCCAGGATAATAACGTGCTAATCGACATTTAGGCAACGCTCAGAGTGGGGGATACAGTTGTTCCCTTGATCTTCATGTCCGACGGAACACATCTCTCGAATTTTGCTGGCGACAAGAAAGAGTGGCCTGTATATATGACAATTGGCAATCTAGCTTCGAAGATCCGCCAGATGCCCTCAACGCACAGCATCGTGATGGTTGCGCTCCTGCCGATTCCAATCAAGAACCGCATTATTCCTCAGAAGCGGCTGGATGAGCAGCAACACACAAACCAAGAGGTGCTGAATGAGGTACTCCGGCGGGTACTCCACCCTCTCACCTTTAAACACAATCCCAGTGCCGAGAGCGGGCATTATAACGTTCTCTGTGCAGATGGCAACTCCAGGCGTTGCAAACCGGTTTTAGCAGCATGGCTTGCAGATTGCCCAGAGTATAGCAACCTACATGATCTCGAGCGACATGTCTGTTTTTGGTGCAAGTGTTCAAAGAACGAACTGTGACATTATATCCCTCCGGACAAGCAACACCCCCGGCAGGATCACAACCTATAGTGTACGCTCTACGATGCCAACACCAAGGCAGTCAATGCCAAACTCTCATGGCGCCATGTTCCCCGAGAATTCAACGTGTTTCGACATATCCCCTGTATCGTGAGCAACCTCTCAAAGCCTGACCTCCTCCATACGATGCAGATCGGCATGCTTGATCACCTCCAGAAGTGGATTTTCCACTTCATGAATATGCACGAACGGCTCGACAAGTACAATGCAATATGGTTATCCATGGATGCTTACCACGACCTCGTACCACAAACTAAGTCATGTTCGGAAGTTTCTCAATGGAATGGGAAGGAGATGAAGGAAATGAGCCGGTACCTGCTTGGAGTTGTAACCCAGTCTCTCCGAGGAGGAAGCCCTGCTCAGTGTCCCATATTCAATCGCGCAATTGAGTGCACAATGGCATTGTTGGAATTCTATATGTATGCTCGATATAAATCTCACGATGATGCAACATTGAGCTACATGCAAGATGCCATGTGTCGTTTTCACACCTTGAAAGATGTTCTCATAGTTGGGCGAGCCAGCAAAGAGGCGAAGCCCGAACCCAATGCCCTGAGAACGGAGCTTATGAAGAAGCGAAAGGTAGACGACGAAACAAATGCCGAAACACAGAATCTGTACAAGCAGCCGGGCGAAATGAATACCTGGCGGGAGTATATCAGAATGGAGATAAATGTTTCCAAGGAGTCAGATGCCAACTTGAACTTTCCGAAGAGCCAGTTGATGTCTCCCTGGGTCGAACAGATTTGACGATACGGAGCCTTGCAACAGTATTCTGCCAAGACACAGGAACAAGCACATAACACGAATCTCAAGGACGGTTGGAACGCCTTCAATCACAATCTCAACTGCCTGCCGCAAGAAATCACGTTTCAGCATCACATTCTCTGCTTCAAAATCAGAGAACTCAATCTCCAAGCCCTTGCTCGGCATTGAGAGAACGGCTCTGCCACGTGCAAAGTCCTCCCTTCCGGCGATGATCTGGCTGCCCCCCTGAGCTCGCAGTCATATGCAAAGCTCGGATTGATGGCACCCCAAAACCGCCGTGATCGACAGTATCCTGACGCTATGATCAAAGACTTCAGAACATTACTCAACGATACGCAAGACGCAACACACCACGTGAGGATAAGCAACGGCACCCGGGAGTTTCTCATGCATTAGAGTCGTAACACGACGTATATACCGGATGAACAACTGCACCCAATCGAGCTTTGTATTTACCATGGTATTAAGGTTCAAGTTGAGGGTTTAGATGGTGAATGCATATCTCAGATTTCTCGATGCACAGGAAGCCAGAGCTGGTGAGGAGGGGACCGACAGAACGACTGGGTGTGGGTAAAGCAACGCTCAGGGAGATGATATGGTGCACTGAATGGTCGTCTCCCGTGGCAACTACAATGACAATTCAAAATGAAGCTCCCGAACGAGGATGGAGATTTCGTTGAGTACCGGTTAGCCCTGGCGCTCACCACAAGACCTGAAAACCCGGGTAACTTGGATCCTGTCTCGAAATTTGTACAAGTGAGAAAAGCACCGGCAGCTGATGCTTTGCAAGTTTTCAGCGTGGGAAACATCGTCGGCTGCGTGCATGTAATTCCAGAGTTAGCTACCAGTGGTAAGACAGGAGACGGACGGAATGAGCGATGGATTGTCAATAGCCACATAGATCTGGCGACTTGGAATGAAGTGTATAATGAGTAAAGAGAGAATTGCATTTTGCGCGCAGGTAGAAGGAACGCAAGGAGAGGTTTTCGCAGCGTCACTCATTGCATTGCAATCCTGATGCAACCGCATGCCCAATGAACCCATTCCTACGTATTGTCACAGTTGGCCTTCAGCGCTAGAGTGTTCGTTTTGAATAGGAGACTGACAGAGTGACAAGGAACGGTGGAACTGTGAGGGGAGTGCGATAAGCAATGCGACGCGTGGTATTGACTCCGGGCGGAGAGTAAACCGCCACCAGGATGTCTCTGACGGCTCTGACGGACCGCGTACACTCTGACGGAGCCATTCCGCCTGAACGGAATTATTTCTTGCTGATGAACCGGTGTAGATCGTACTGTCTTATCACAGCGCGCCTGGTCTAGATGTTGGACCTCCGGCTGGTTGTCCACATCATCTTCTTCGATATCAAGTTACAATGTGGACTCTCCAGGGTCTTCACATTTGTTCTCGCTGATCACCCGATCGGTATCGTCATCATCTTGTGTCATATGAATCATAGCGCGGACATCAGCAATCTGCAACACGATACTTGAAGGCTGGGTTGGAAGTTCAAACATTTCATCTGCAATGAAGATTGGCTGTCTTCTTCAATGCAAGTGCAAGTGCTCTCTCAAGGTGGGCCTCTTGATTCTTCTGTGAATAGTGATTCCTCACCTGGCTGGCCATAGGTTCCATGTTGATGATGATGAAGTGAAGTTGGAGAATGTAGACCGAAGTATATAAGGGTAAGTATAGTATGAAGTTCAGTAGAATAAGGGGCAAATGGGGCAACAAAGGAACACTCGGTTGAAGAGGATGCAATTCGAGGCGTCCCTGGAAATAGTGATGCACGGGGCAGGAGGATGCAATCTTGAGGCATGCCTGGACAGTGTCCGGAAGACATGTCCGCGGTTCATATTGATATTCTCAATGTCAGTTCTTTGTTGTGATTTAGGAAGCGTCAGGTGCACCGGATTAGATGGATTGTTCATGCCCCCAATTCCCGAATGTTAGCACTCGTATCTAAGTACACTATTGCCACGGGGGTTCATCATCCCAATAATCAATACAACATTTATTGATTTATGTACAGTCGCCAATCTGAGTATCTCTTTCCTTTCTCGTCTTATCCTAAGACTCAATCTCTTGCACCTGCGTCGCAAGGGCTGCCTGTCAAAAATGATACCACAGTCCGTCTCCCTGATAGATGTAAATTACACCTCTCCGTCGAACAACCACTCCTCGGAAAACTCCTTGAATGGTAATGTGCCGGTATTCAAATATCTCAGTACCAGGTAGTCAATACCTTCTAGTTCGCAGAAACAAAAAACCACCAGGTAGGTGTGGGTTAAACGGTGCTCCGCCAAACTGTAAAGAAGATTGCCGAAAGTCTCAACAACTTGTTCAAGTGCGTACTGGGATTGTGTGTACTTGTGTCCAGGCATATAATGCGTGATCATGGAGGTTTATTAGAGAAGTCAATGTGAAAATGTTCTTCTAATAATAGTTAGAATTCTTAATAATATTTTAAGATCGTCTTCGGTGCTCTGTGTTGAATGTTTCTCGCTGCTTGCTTACCTCACTTCCTTCGTGACAATGATGTCTTTTTTTTGCTACATCCCAGGCCCCCACGCCTAGCTGCTATAACCGCGAACGTTATCGTGTGTGTGCAATGTGGTTTATAAGCATTACGCTCCTGACAATCAGGCCATCCATCGCATGCAAAGACAGACCAAATTGTTCAGACTCCGCGCTATCGTATATGTCGGTAGTTGGAACATCCACCAACCAAGTTGATGAACCTTATCACCACTTAAATCCCTCATGCGCATGAGTTATTTAATTGCGTCATAGATTTAGTCGGCGACCAACCGATACTATGCCAAGGTAGATTGTTGACCGGTAAGCTCGTATCCGATACGAGATTACATTGTGATCTAGACCAATCAAACGAATGATTGATATTCGCTCTAGGCTCTAAGCCTGCGTCATTGATCCCTCAGTTACGTCATGCTAAGGTCGAGACTATTCTCCGACCGGAACATACTTCGCTGTGTCGTAGCCCATTACAGGTAGGGGTGAAGGGTCCTCTGAATCTCATAGTGACTATCAACTGCCGTGCGTAACAATTACGCATGCCCCGCAAAGTTACCAGGTGTGAACGAAGTACCCACACTTCGCGTGACTAATATGAACTCCAGCTACAGAGCATATTACTGACCACTTGAATGATACATGCATAGATGTTATGCATATCGTAGATATCTATGCATCGTTGTAATCATATCAATATCACTATCGTTGCGAGTAGACAACCCCTAACATCACCCCGTTCTCTCAGACCGGTGGCCTCAACGGTGCTCCGTCAAACAAAAACAATCGAGCAACATATCAATGCAACACCCAAAATATCAATGTACAAAATAAAACCATTTTTACATTTTCGATACCTTTCACTTTTTTCTGCTAGTAAACCTTCCATCTTTTTCTACCCTGGGATTCTTTTTATAATAATCCTTGAGCGATTTCAAATTGCCCTCTGCCACATTATCAAACATTTCCCACGTATTTTCCTCATGCGAAAAATCCTTCCATTTAACCAAAAACACATGATGCCATGGATAATTGTCTGAGGGTCCACTGGCAATTATCGATTCCATCACCCAGTCATTACCATCGGCCTCGATCTCTATTACTTGTTTCTTAGGGTCCCTTCCCTTAGAGCGTTCGAGCAAGTTGATGGTGAATACTGAATGAATCTTCCAAGAATCGGGTAGCTTAAGTTTGCAGTACCTGAGATTGCTCCCTACTGAGACAACTTCGAAAGGTCTTAACATCTTGTCTTCGAGTTTCTTACACCAATGCTTCCGCCAAATATTTCTTCCGTTAATCATCACTAATTCTCCGTTCTTAAACGGTTCAATCGATTTCCGTTTCTTGTCGTAATGTTTTCACAATCTTTCTACCGATTCTTCCAGTTTTTGTTTCAGCTTCCTATGGACTTCATTCATATAATGACCGTATAGCTCCGACGCTGCATTCTGAAACTGGATTTCTGTTGGCCAATTGGTTCGAGGTTCGAACACATGATTAGGGTAGAAAGGCAAATCCTTCGTCGACGAATGTTTAGAATTATTGTAAGTGTACACTGCCATTGCGAGCATCGACGCCCAATGATTCTGTTCGTAGTTGCGATAAGAACACAGGTATGATTCTATTACTTGATTGATTCCTTCCGTCTGGCCATCAGTTTGTGGATGATATGCAATTGACATGCTTCTTTGAATCCCTAGATAGTTATATTTGTCGGTAAAGAAGCTTCTGGTGAACGTGGAATCCCTGTCTGAGACTACATCTTCTGGAAAGCCGTGATACTTCCATACATTGTCTAAGTATGACCTGGCTACTCTTGGGGAGTCTTTTTTCTTTATTGGTATGAAGTGTGCCATCTCCGAGATCCGATCTACTAATACTAGAATCATTGTCACCCCTGCGGATTCTGCTAGGTCGGTAATAAAATCTGTGCTAATATGCGTCCATGGTTTACATGGTAATTCCAGTGGATGGAGGATCCCATGCTACGCATGTCTAGGTGCTTTGGTCCTTTGGCATGTGTCGGATTTGTTACAGTACTTTTGTATATCCCTTTCCACATTGGGCCAATAGAAATTTCTGGAGATTAACTCCATCGTTCGTTCTCTTCCGAAATGTCCCGCTACCTGTGAATCATGCTCTGATTTCATCACCCTTTGACGAATTCCTTCTGGCACATAAATCCTATTTTTCCTAAACAGCAGGTCCTCCTTTATCGTATATCCTTCGTCGATATTTCCCTACCTAACCACCTGCTTGCAATCTTCTCGGTAGTTACCATCCAGCATAGCCTTCTCCTGCATCCTTATTTTTGCCTCTGGTGATAATGCTTCACTATCCCATGCCGACAACTGGATTGTTTCAACCGCCTTCGTCTTCCAATCGCATCGCTCCAACTTCTAGCCATTGCTCCTTTCTTAGCAACATCTAATCTTTTGGTGAAGTTGTACCCCCTTCTGTAGAGGTGAACGCCGGGCACCTAGAAAGTATATCTGCTTTGGCATTTGACATGCCTTTTCGGTAGAGTAATTCAAAATTGTACTGCCTTAATTGCTCTGCCCATCTAGCTTGTCAATGGTTTAGGAGAATCGCCGTCTTAAAGTATGTCAGATTTTGATGATCAGAGAAGATTGTAGTTTTATGGGTTGCGCCCTGTCAGAAATGTCGATTTTGATTCAACGAAGAAACCACTGCAATGATTTTTTATCATAGACGTCGTAATTTAGTTCTGCTGGATTCAATTTTCTCGACACAAAACGGACTGAATGAATTTAGCTGTCTTCAAACTTCTGAGATAAGATTCCTGCTATAGCGAAGTCTGATGCATCTGGTTCCAAGAGTGCCAGTCTATCGGGGTCATAATGCCTGAGTATAGGAGTTTTCCCCGAAGTAAATAAAATGGTTATCTTCAGAAAGGCTGCCTCTTGTGCTTCTCCCCAGACAACAACGACCTCCTGCCTTAATAGATCGGTGATTGGTGAAACTATTCCTGAGAAGTTATGCATGAACCTTCGGTGGAAATTCCAAAGTCCTAACAATTATTGCACCTCCTTCCTTGACTTGGGTCGGGGCCAATCGACAATTGCCTTGGCTTTATCTGGATCCATTCACAATCCCATCCCGCTCACCACAAAACTCAGAAAAGTGGTTTTGGTGGGGTCGACAATGCACTCAACTATTTCGATGCACATATTATTGTCCATAAGTAACTGGAAGACCCTCGAAACCTGCTTATGGTGTTTATCCAGAGAGCCCTTGGTGGCGATTGATCTGTCATCGATATATGCAACTACTACCATTCCGTCATCTTCATCCACATGGGTTTGTGTGTTAATTGCTAATTCAATTCCTCGCAATGGTCGTCGAATTCTATTGATTTCTCTTTGGAAAGTTGCTGGCGCATTGCATAATCCGAATGGCATTACCATATATTCATATAAGTCGAACTTAGTACGAAAAGCCATAACCTTCTCATGTCCCAAGGCCAGTCTAATTAAATAAAACCCTGATTTAAGATTGACCTTGGTAATATGAGTCTCTCCTGTTAGCCTGCTTTGGAGTTCCTCCATTATTGATAAAGGTGTCTGATCCTTTTTCGTATAATAATTCAAATGTCTATAGTCGACACATAACCGCAATCCTTTGCCATTTGGTTTGGGTACAAATAGGATTGGACTTCCTACCGTACTGCTGGATGGACATATCTTTTCTTTCTTTAATCATTTTATTCAGATACTGAATTAACAGTGTTTCTTCTTCCTGTGATAATTGGTATATAGGTCCCATTCGAAGCTTGTCTTCTTTACCTAATAACTCAATCCTATGATTACAGCCATTATTATCCGGTAACTATTCTGCTGGTTCCGGATCGAATAAAAGCAGAAACTTATGATGTTAAGGTGGCACTTTCTGGAGCATGGTCGGACTATTCATAACCACTGCTCTGATATGCATGGCTTTATCGCTTAGCGCAATTCTTTCATTCTAGGTTATCGAATATTTGGGATGTATTTTGCGATGTCTGTAACACTGATTTGAACTATGCGGACAATGTAGGTGGCTAGTCGTGGTCCCTCTGGCCTTATGTTTTCTAAATACCATGCTGGTATAAGTGCGTCATAATCTCCTGAAGTTTTTAACACTTTAAACGCATGATCTTCTTCGTCGGAAGATCTCTGATTACTGAAGGATATCCCAAGAGGTACCGTAAACAATCCTTCGGTAGAAATTCTTTTTCCCGAAACATCCTTAGTTCGAACAGGTTCAAGTCTTTTAACCACTGGTATGGGAAAAGCTTTAGCCGCTTCTGGCGAATCGACAAAGGATGTACTTCCTAGATCTAGCATACATCGCAATGGAAACTACTGTCCATTGTAATTGATGAAGAACTTATATATAGGTCTCTTGCCGATCATTGTAGAAGATACCCTCTTCACCTTTGGTGTAGATGCGGATTGATACTAAACGAAATTGGTAGAAGTGTTAATTTTCTTAGGATGCCTATGTAAAGGCTCAGAAGCTTTGCGTTTAGACATCGCTATCCTTTCGACAATAGCGTTACCACAACGGGTACAATAGATGATATATGTTGTAAAATATATGGTGTTTTTATGTTGAATTGGTGTTTTATCGTATTTCCTTACTGACCGGCAGTTTCGACCTTCCGGTCATCCTCAGAGGAAAAATGATAACCAAAGGAAAAAGGTCTTCCTAACTCTCGTTAGGTGTGTTAAAACATTACTTTTCGACCTGAAAGCTTAATGTGGCTGTTCCAATCTGAATCTGAATCCCACCAATTCTTGTCCTCCTTATATTCCTCCACGTCTTTTTCCGAGTTGTGCAATAGTTCACCTTCTGATTCATCTCCAATAGAATCCTCATCATCTTCCAAACTGCTGTTCGTATCACTATCCTCTTCCGAACTGCATTCCATATCACTATCCTCTTCTGAACTGCTGTCCCTATCGCTATTTTCTTCCGAACTTCCGTTCATCTGTATACCAGCTATCTTCATCTCCTGGTATTCTTTTGCCTTTGGATAGCTTGCCGTTCCTTTGTCTAGCTTGATCGGCCTTTTGCATTCTTTAACTTGATAACTGCCTTTCCTGTCTGAAGGCCAGGCACATCTCAAGCATTCTCCCGCAGCTTTCTTTCTTTCTAACTCCGAAGAGTTAATCCCCTCGGTTTCCTTATAGGGTTTCCTATTTGAGCAATCATTTTTCTTGAATCAATCTTTTTTGAACTTGTCATTGGACCTTCGTTCCCTCTGAGAGGAATCCCGTTTGTCCTTGTGTCCGTGCTTGCTTTCGGATTTCTCCTGGGATCTGAGGGATACCTTAAGGCCGAGGTTTTTTCCAGCTGCGTCCCATGTTTCTACCATTCTCCCAGCATTTGTAATAATGTTAACCATTTCCTGGTCTGTATTTCCAGTCAGAACCACGGTATGCATTTGTTCCTGAATTTTTGGTGGAAGTCGTTCGAAAATTAATTTCTTGAATGCTGCACCAGAGACCAATGCCTTATCATTGTACATTCGGATTTTGGTGAACATATCTCTGATGCATCCATCATATTGTACTTTCTCAAGATTGGCATAAGCCTGATCTTTAGCATCCCGATCTTCAAATCTAAGCTTAAGGGCATTAACATAGCCGGTCATGGACTTTGGATGTGTACCATTCAAGGTCCCCTTAAGCCATTGGATATGCCAAGCTGCAGCATATTTATTCATTAATGATCCTATCCAGTCGATGGTATTGTTAGCAATGGGTCCAAATTCCCGGGTCGGTTCCGGGTCCGGTTCCAACCCGGAACCGAACCGTTGCAACGGGTTGCCCCACATAACCTGCTCCTCACAAGTCAACATTTCTTGCTCCAATTAAGTATTTGAGTTCTGATCGTATCACAACATGATCAATAGGTAGATTGTGCAGTTTGAGTCGCACTTTCACCTCCCGCGTTCCGATTTGCGATCCGACAAGTATTCGTCGAGTCCCAATCGAAACCCCGCCAATTTCGCTGATATTCAGCCATCATTCCACAACCAATCAACGAATATCAGTCGGATTGCAAATTTGAATGCAGGAGGTGAAAGAGCGGCTAATGCTGAACAATTTACATATTGACCATGTCATGATACAATCGAAACTCAAATACTTAATTGGAGCCAAAGTTGTAGGAATGGTAAAATGGAACCGCGGTCCGGTTCGAACCCCTCACCGAACCAGGAGGGTATCCCTGTAATCCGTGTAACAACCAAGACTGGATCATCCGGTCTGCCTCCAAACCCGGACCGCAGCCGGGTAACCCGGAACCGTTGCTAACACTAGTCGATGGTCCTTTCGTCCTTGCAGAATTTCTCTCGTTGGTCTTCGATGTTGACCTGTACCAGTACCCACCACATATCGAAGTCATCTGCTGGTTTTCCTTTGAACCCTTTGGGTTGTCGGATTTTAATTTGTTTTGCGAATTCTAACTCTGTAATTTGTCTTTTGCGTCTTGACATGCGCCAGCCACCTGCGCCACCATGATCCAATGGGTCTGGCGGGGGGTCTCCATTTCCTCATAGGCCTCCAGCTGCTCCACCGTCCTGGCCTCCGGCTGATCCACCGTCCTGACCTCCTGCTGCTCCACTGCCTTGACCTCCAGCTGCTCCACCGCCTTGGCCTCCATTACTGCCTGCCCCTCCTCTCAACTGGCATCTCCACGATATTTCACTCTCAGTATCCCTAATCCTGGATACTGCTGCCGATAACTGGTCCATTGCCGCCATTCTTTGAGGGTGCATCCAGTTCTGGGTACCTGAAGGTCCTGCGGTTGGCTCAACATGGAAGGGTGTAGATTCGGAAACCTTGTAAGCTTTCATTCCTGTAGTTAACCCTGTAGTTATATCTTCTGGTTGGGCTAACTGATCTTCCATCAGGCACCAATGTTGTCGTAACTCTCGTTTTGTTGGCATACTTTTCAACGACGTGGTAAAAGCCACCATTGCTTTATTAACTTCGTCGATTTCAAGAGTGATCGCTGCTAAGGTTTTCTGAATTGCTTGATTTGACATTTCAACAGCCAAGAATTGTAGGCTGTTATCAGAAATCCTTTGGCTCATTGCTTCTTGTTCTCGACGTATTCCAGTCAACATATCCATCGCCTCATTCACTATCTGATTATCCTGTCCGTTTAGAATGTGTATTACTGAGCGAATTTCTTGCAACATTGTTTTTTGAAATTGCATCATCGATCCGACTCCGGAAACCTCGGAATCTATCCTATCTTTTTCGCTCTGTAACAGACTTTCCATAATTATGATTCCATTTTTAAGCGAATTAAATTCTTCTTCCAGGATATCTTTTTCTTCGTTACATACCAGTATCACATGGACCACTTGTTGAGCGAGTTCCGACAACTGCTGCTGCACTCAGTCGGAATGCACTTCCTTCACTATTGTTTCCCCCTGGCCGCTGTCTGCTTCCTCTGGCTCCTCTTGAGCTTTGAGTAGCAAGTAATCCACATCAGCAAAAAACATTTCCGTCCGGGCGGAATGGCTCCGTCAGAGTGGACGCACTCCGTCAGAGCCATCAGAGACACCCCGGTGCTGGATTACTACGCGAACGGCATTAATACCACACGTCCCGTTGCATATCGCCCTCATATCGCCGTTTCGCCGTTTCTTCTCGCTCTGTCGGTCTTCTATTTTAAACAAACACTCTGGCATTGTGGCCAACTGTGACCATAAGTCGGAATGGGTTCATTGGGTACACGTTTGCATCGGGATTGCAATGGGTGACGCTGCGAAAATCTCTCCTCGCGTTCCTTCTACATTAAGCTCGAGGAGCGTGGGAAGGTGAGAAGATATGATACTACACGGCCGTGAGGATCCACGCAATTGCGCGGATCCACGAAATCTCGGACAGAGCAAGTGAGACCAAAAGTTGGGAAAGATAGAGTGTGAATTTTCATTGTATGATAA
>Ga0307515_10004593_pt1 | contig 28405 bp, 15 predicted proteins | sample 17_EM_MG_FD_194513 | JGI IMG/M metagenome (GOLD analysis project Ga0307515, IMG submission 194513) | Populus trichocarpa ectomycorrhiza microbial communities from riparian zone in the Pacific Northwest, United States - 17_EM | ecosystem: Host-associated > Plants > Roots > Unclassified | place... | reverse complement strand
CTAATCCCTCGTTGTCTTTATCACACACATCCTCAATAAAAAATAACATAGTTTCTTCCTTTATTTTTGTTTTTTTTTTTTTTGTTAAAATTAAAACTCAAAAGATAAAAAAGAAAAAAGAAAGGTCAGATACATTAAAGAGTAAAAGAGAGAGTAGGAAGATATAAAAAGAGGGATGGAGATGAAATTACATAAATATCCTTCGGATAATAATAATTTTGGATCAATAGTTAACCCTCTTAACCTAGAACTTATAGCCTAACCCAAGTTGACCCTTGAGTTAGTTTTATAACTATGTATGATAGTTTGGTCTATCATATTAGTTTCATGTTATTTTAAATAGAGATTTTGTTTTTTCCCTTCTGATAAGGAAAAACTACAACTAGAAATTTAATCCCGATCAAAAGTAAATATTAATAGCCTCACAAATAAATGGAGTGTGGGTTGTCCAATATACTCATCTTTAAGAAAGATATATTGTTTTAATATATGTCAAGTAAAAAAGAACTAAAAGTTTAAAGAAAAAAAAACAAACTAGAATGTAAGGAAAAGTTATACAAAACAAAAGGCAGTAAATGAAGAAAAAAAGATATAAATTGCAAGAAAGTTGTAAATTACATTAAAAAAATTATATATATGGAGTTAGTCATTTTTTTTCAATAACTGGATGCTCTATGTATATTAGTACAATATTAGAGTTCCATACAAATATCTGGATTTAATCATATATAGATTATTCATATCAAATAAGAAGATTAGATGATAAATCCTCAAACAAACTAAATTTTAACTTATTTTGTGTCTCTTTTCTAGTAATTACATGAGTCCTAACTTAATCTATAAATATCATTTTTTTTTCACCTAGAACTACTGAATTGAATATGAATGATTCTTCTAGTCAATTACGTGAACTTTTGTTGCTACGGTCATCATTCTATATCTTATATAGTCAATATGAACTCTTCTTAGACATGATCGGTTTTATTATTATTGATCGATTCTAGCCTCCCTTTCCATGTTTGGTATTGAAGAATTAGTATTATTACATCGTCAACATATGGATGTTTATTTTTTGTATAAACCACCTCTCATATTCCTATAATTCTAGACTGAATAAAAGAATATTCTCCTATTATGATAATAATGGAATCTATCAAACAAATCAATCATTCATAATATGAATAATGAGCATTATTTACCTAAAAGTATAGACCATACTGTTAGTACTGTATCTCATGTCAGCTAATAAAATTGTTTTAACACAAGTGCACCCTATCAATTTTAGGTGTGATGCTTAAGTTTTATAAAATTCGTCTATTAAACCAAATTCTTCATCTTCTATGCAAGAACATCATTTCTTCTTTCAATAGATTTAGAGGTTTTAGAGAGAGAAAAATTAAGAACTTAAAACTTGTTAATCTTCTCCAAACACTAAAATGGCATCCTCAAGTTGTACTCCATAAAAAATTACACTTGTTATTCTTTTTCAGAATTATGTTGATTATACTCTTTATGTTAATTGGTGCATAGTTTGCAAAGCACTAGAAAAAAACATGATGGGAGAGTGTCTTGGCCTATTTCATATATATGTTCCTAAAAAAGAAAAAGAAGATAGATAGTTTGCCTTTTAACATTGATGGAAAAAGACTTCCCCTTCAAAAAGATCATGTAAACCTCAATAAGTGGAAGAAGTTCAACTCAATATGGCTTAAAGATGCCATTGCAAATTATATCAGGTAGTTGAGAAAGATGCAACACACTTGGTGAGTAATGAAAAAGGTCTTTAACATCATCTAATTATCTAGAATCACTATCAAGCCAAATAACGAACTACTAGTTGCTATTTCTCTTTCCTAGTCTAAATCCAACAACATCTTCCTTCTTAAGTATAGAATGCAGACCATTACTTTATATGACTTAGTCTTAATAAAAGGCATATATCTAGCTAATGACGAGCTTCGTATCTCAGTAGAAATTTTAATAAGTCTCTTTTAAAACTTATTGTTTTGCATGTCTTTAGTGTACTATTAAAGAGATGGGAAAACGATGCAAACCTACCCTCATAAATAGAACATATAACTTTAATCTTATACTAAATATACATATATATGATGTCCTATAGATATGAAAAGCTAACCAATGCATATTTATAGATGGAAATGGCTCTGATTAAGGGTAGAACAATTAGTTTAGAAATTTTTGTATTGAACCATATATTAAGGCATTAGGAGAATAATAGGCAAGAAGAGAAAATCACCCTTCTATGATAAAGGGAAACATTCCTTTCAATAAACTTAGAGATTTTTAAGAGGAAAAAAAATTAATCTAAAACCTATTAATCTTCTCTAAACACCAAAACAACATCCTCAAGCTCTACTCCACCAAAAATTACATGATAAAGGGAAACATTCCTTTCAATAAACTTAGAGATTTTTAGGAGGAAAAAAAATTAAAAACCTAAAACCTATTAATCTTCTCTAAACACCAAAATAGCATCCTCAAGCTCTACTCCACCAAAAATTACACTTGTCATCCTCTTTCAAAATTATGCAAATTATGCTCTTTATGTTAATTGGTGCATAGCTAGAAAAACATGATGAGAAAGTGCATTGGCCCATTTCATATAAATATTCTTCAAAAAAAAAAATAGTTAATTTGCCTTTGAATTGAAAGAAAGAGACTTGCCAGAAGACCATATAAACCTCAATATATGGAAAAAGCTCAAGCTAATATGGCTTAAAGTTTCCCTTGCAAATTATACTAGATAGTTGGGACGGATGCAACAACATTTCTATGTGTAATGAAAATGTTAGAATGTCCTTAAAAAAATTATGAGACTTAATCTATAAGTTAGACAGAGCTAAAAAAATAATTATTCATGGACCAAATCCAAACTTAAAATTATGTTGCTAAAAAAAAAATATTTCCTAGCTTAGCCATGCACACTGTGGGAGAATTTAAGCTTAAAGTTTAGTACTGTGGGAGAATTTAAGCTTGAAGTTTAATACTTGTTTAATTTTAACTTTTTACATTCTCACTAAAGAAAACTTGTTTCTTTATTTTAAAATTAATTTTCCGTTCATCAATAATTTATTTAAATCATGTTATTTTTTCATGTTAAAAAGCTTACATTATAAATTAAATTCCAACAAAATTTTAACCTAAAATATAAATAAACTCCACTTTTAATTTAACTTCAATATTATCCATTAACCATGTTTTAAACAAAAATTTCCAACATTAAGAAGTTAATTAAGATGTTGGAGACCCAATCGAGACTACCCTCAAATGTTGCGGACTCTTGTAAGGTTTTCCCGACAATTTTCTTCTGTGAATTGGGAAACATATGATTCAAAAGAAGAATATGATGCTGATTATAATAGAAAGTAACATTTCATCAATAAAGCTTTTTTTAGCTTCAAAAGTTTTTCTTCTCGTAAACTTGTTGAAGAGCAGTTAAAATTGTTACAAATATAGCTGTTAAAAAAAATGTTAATTAATTACAATTCTTATTTGATAATGCTAGAGGCAAGATCAGGAAGCAGGCACGAAGTAAGAAGGCCGGCAGAGTATCATGAAAACATTAATGCCAATTTCTATAGCTGCTACCATTGATCTGAGCTTATAAGCATCACATATACAATTATTGAGTTGGAGATCCCTACATACTGTTACTAAATGTAATTATGTGTAGCGAGAAAATTGAAGGCAATGATAATCATATATTAAAATGGGGGCATGGTTCAAAGTCCAGAAGATCTTCTGCTCAAGGAAGACGATGAGCTCATAATTTCTTGACCAAGCTCCTTTATCTTGTTAAGTAGAAGCATTTGCTCAGTCTCAATCTGTACCATGTACTCTTCTTGCATGTCCTCTAGGCTTTGCATCTCGCTCAAAGCTGTCGAGAGCCCCTCTAGGCTGCCCTCCTCAATCAGAGATTGAAACTTGATCATCAATTGTTTCATCTGGTACAGAAGCAACTTCACACTTGTAAGTATATGTTAATTCATGTAAAAAGATAATAAGTATAAGATTTCATGATGAATCCGATAAAAAGTGTAAAAATGTATGTGTGTGTATGAACACAGAAACAGTGATTTTACAATGAAGAGTGAGGATGACAAATTGGTATGGCATAGATCAAAAAAGCTCAGAGGTGGGGGTAAAGAATTTTTACAAGCTTTTAATCAAATTGGGATTTGCATGTGCTTTGAGTCTCTTGAGCTTGAATTTTTCTAATCATGTTGATTATTTGAGAGCAATAAAGATGCTTACTTTTTGGTCCACACAGAATTTTGTACCATATAAAAGATTATGAAGTGTAACAAAGTTGACCGACCCTAAATATTTGAGAGAAAAAGTATATCATATGCTTCACAAAAGTCCTGATAATTTCCAAATCTGAAGCAAACTAAGAGTTTCATTTCAATGCTTAAAGCAATATATCACCTCAAGTGAAAAGAAAGGAAATTAAATGATAATGAGTAACACATTCACACCTGGTTAGAGATTTGGTGTGATTTGATTAAAGATGTGTCAGACTCCAAACTGTTTCTTGCTTGTAGTTCTGGAACTTTCCTAGTTATCCGAACATGGATCTCTCCCCTTGTTACTCCTTGGAGAGGAATCCACTTGTCGGACATCTGGTTTGGAGGCAATCCCTGATACTCTACAACACAATCACCAATACTATAGGTGGGCAGCAAGGCATTATAGTCTTTCACATGCAACTCTAAGGGACTGCCATCATCAGGAAACTCGAGGGTTTGATTCCAATGAGGATTCAGAGTTTTGTACATAACCTGAAGGACAAGACAAGGAACGTTAGGTAAGTGATTGAAGTGTTGTAACATCCAACAGAAGCAACAGCAAGGCATAAACCAGACCACATACCTTTGTTCTCTTCTTCAAGCTTCCATATTGCACCCTCACATATGGATCACTTGTCCCCCTAAGATCAGCAGCAATAAGATCCTTCGCTTCAACAAGAACAAGTTCAATCAAACCATTGAATGAACCTGACATAGAACCCTAAGCATATTCAAGGAAGACGAAAACAACATCAGTAGCTATCAGAAGTTCTGAACATTTGATAGCTGACAACAAGCTGTTCAAAATGGCTTGGTAATATCGCAGCTTGTTTGCACTCTATAAAACAAGCAGGATATGAATAAATCTAAACTTCAAGTCTGATTTTATATCAGCGCAGCAAGCAGGCCAGCCTAATATGTTTTACATTTCAACACGCCGCACATGTCCACGGAAAATTTGTTTGAAACTACCGAACATTATTTCTGGTGAGGTAACTGCCTAAATTTTTAATGCCATGATAACGAATTTTTTATTCAAAATGCATTTTAGAAAACTACAGGAAAGAATATATAGTTAAACTTAAAATATATTAAAATCATACCCGTGATCCTTCAGAGTCATTGACTTGTACTGCTTCTATTTGAAGCCTTAATTCTCCTGTATTCACTTTTTCAAGGGGAACCCACATGTCCCTGATAAATCCCTCCATCAAACCTTCCAAATTTACTCGTGCACTACCAATGCTCTCATCTCCAAAGATTTCTTCACTGTAGCATTTAATCTTAAGGCATCTATCATCTACTATCTCATCAAATTCAAACTTCTGATTCCAGAGAGGATTAGAGCTATGTGCAGTCCGTGTTTTCTGTAGGACCTGAAAAGATAGGTAAGCATCATGATCAGAATCAAACGTAAATAGTCACATGAAGCAGTCAAGTAGTTTCACATGCATAATATCTTAATATCTTCTGATTTTCAAATTCAGGTTCATACACATCATATATAAAGGAACTAGAATACTACCTTTCCATACTGCAGTTTAACATATGGGTCACACTTTCCAGATCTTTCTTTTGAAATAAGACCTTTTCCCTCCATGACAGCCACGTTAATCTTCCTTCCTGTTCTTGAAAGAATATTTGATGATCCATATATTGACTTCTGAGAGCTAACGTTGTTCAAGCTATGGGAACCATCAGAGAACAGCCATTCTTTCACCACAAGCTTTACTGTCAACTGCCACATGTACATAAACAAGAAAAATGGCTTAGTTATCATCATTGGATCCTCTAGTGAGAAAATTTAGATGATTTACTTCACATCAATTGCATATAAAACAAAATGAAATTTGAAAAAACAACTGAATGTTATCAAATACTCAAAATTTGAAACCAACACTTGATACGCTTGTGTGGGTGAAAATTTGTATCACAGCTTAGTCTAGAACTTCATCAAAAGGAAATAAATCAACCACATTTCATTTATCTGGGATTCAAACTAGTAACTACAGCAAAAAATGGTGAAATTTTACAGCTGATGCCACAAAGATGACCTAATGCTAATCCAGGCTTCAATATTCCATCATAACTATCTTCTGTTATGCACTACAGGAGAAATATATTGATAGAATGAAGCAATTCAAAAACAACTAATCACAATGAAATTCGGCATGTCTTACCTCCCCTGAAGTAACTCCCTCAAATGGAACAACCATTTCAACCTCTTTTCCGCAAATCTCAGCATGTTTGGCTATTACACCAGAGTCAGGTCCTATTGCCCAAAACGTTGTTGAATCATCAGCAACATACTTCATCTGCTTGAACAGACCAAAACAGATGATGAATATTGATACACCAAGAAATTTTTCAGAAGGAAAGAAAAAACCTGGGATGTCTAATGAACAAATTCTACCCAATACAAGTTAATAGAATGCATTCTTGTTGAATACATGATTTCAGAGGAACATTTATTTCTGAAATTTAGCTCTGCTTACTTCTACTTTTTTTAGATATAGATAATGCTAAAAAATATGAAATCATAAGTTTGCTTGCTCTGATTTTTTGGATATGAAATAGAGACTTGGCTATCATGGACACATTTTAACATCCCAGTCTTTTAACTTCGTGCATTACAATTTACATTGCATGAATAATGTAGTAAGAAATTTACATAGTATGCGTAGTAAAAATAACTCAATGACAGATCAAGTCAATTAAATAAATTTTAAAGTTAATTTAATAAAATAATAATAATTTATGGTTCTTATTAGCTCCCAAGTATTAGAGCATTGAAATTATTCCAAAAAGAAAAAAAAAGTCACAGAAAAATTTATTATGAGATAATACATAGGATGCTTGTGATGGTTTTAATAAAGGAATAAAAAACCTCCCCTCATTTGAAGCTCTCAATCTCCTATAACAATAGACAAAAATAATTACATGCCCTACCCCCAGCTTTTGGCTGACAAAAGAATTAACTCACACAATAAGTAAACCCAATGGAAGTGTCCTAGTGCTCTAAAATTTTACACAAAACAAGAATCAGTATGTACCTTGATCTCACAACTTGCTAGATAATCATACTTCACACTGTTGGGTGGGCGGTTGTAAAGATGTAATCGAAGAGTTCCAGTTTCTTCATGTAAGAACATGTTAAATGTGGAATCCCATCTAGGGTTTGAGCCTGGTCTCACATCTGTTCTCCTTGTCAAATGTCCAAGCTCGACCTCCACAAATGTTTGCAGATATTTATCATCAAAATGCTCTATGAAACTACCATTTACCCTTCTTGGCGGACTTCCTCTCAGGTTACTTCTAGAAAGTTTGCTAGCTGAGATGACTGACACGTATACAATTCCACCAACAGCCTTTTTCCTTAAATCTACTGCTGGTAAGCTGAAACAACGACGGCGAGGCTCAATCATTGTCTTGACTAAGGTGTCAGTGAAAACCTTAACCTGAAATTTTAAAGAAAAAGAACAGACACTTGTATAAGACCAACAGTACTGGAGGAACTAGAAATTTAAAGAAGTACACCAAGATAAATTATTATGAACTACTAAAAAACATACATGTCATAATTTAGCTAAAAAAAAAAGAAACATGATAAATTCTAGCTAACTATTTCAAGAGGCTAGCGTAGAGGCAGGAGAATTACAAATAATTATAGCAATAATAAAAACAGAAACACTCTAAATTTACTACTTTTTCATGTAAATATAATTAGTTAAACACACACCAGCCAAGAAGAAACGCCTGGCAGCTCGGTGGCAGGTAATGACTGGCTTCCTCCACTTCCAAAGGCAACTCCTATTCTTACTTCAGGAATTGACACAAATGAGTACAAAACCGCTCTCCCATCCAGAATTGGCATCAAGAGAAGCTGATAAAAAATAGATGACCGATTAAACATCAACCACAGAGGGCAAAATCTGATGGAGTTGAAAGCCAAACCAAATTCGAAATTTAGGACTATTCACCCAAGAAACAAGTAAATTTAATGTAAAACATAAATTGGCAGTCAGTCCCAAGTAGAATTACCACGAAGATAAAAATAATATATTATAAAGAAGTGTTCCATGCTTGCAGATCTCCCAAGTACAGAACCGAACCTAGATCCTTTTTCCTCGAGGAGCCCCACATTTAAAACAGTATAGACAAAGCATTTCCAAATGTTCATTTCCCGCAGAAATGAATTTTCAGAGTTTGGCAAACAAAACCCAAGTAATAAGCAAGGAATGGATGATCCCAAAGCTATAAATGGTTGGGAAGAAGCATTTTTTACATTTACTTAAAGCACTTTCAAAACTACTTAGAGATTCAAATTTTGAGGTGGCTGGAGAGAGAGAGGGAGGGAGAGAGGGAGAGAGAGAGGGACGCAGAAGAGAGGAAGAGAGTGGTAAAGAACTGAGACACAAACTTACTAATTGTTCCCCAGGAATGAGATCATGGAATGCTGGTAGTGACATATAAGGGAGCTATAAGCTAACCTAAGAAATGGTGCAAAACAAAAATCATAAAAAAGAATATGTTCATCAACCTGATAGTCATCAGTCAACCTACTGTATCAATAGATGAATCATAGGGCTGAGAGAATGTGACTGTTATTAACAACTTATAAACTTACTTTTGGATGTTAATATTGAAATGCAACTGATCCTACCAAATAAATGAAGTTAGTTTGTGTAAAAGATACCTGATGGTTCTCTTACATTCACTTTCTAGTGTCAATATCAATGAGGAACATATAGAACCAATCCATTAGCCATATACATTTTGATCAATCAGCCAGTGCCAAGACAATATTATATAGAGTGCGGAAAACAGGACATTTTACATACCTCACCCTTGATGTGGAGGCTGTTTATAACAATCCGAGCAGTTCCCATTAATGGCTTTGCCAGCTTAGCCAGCAACAAAATGCTCATGTCTTTGGAGTCCCAATCAAATCCCAAATGCATAATTCTCTGTCAGAAAGCATAAAAACTGCTGCATGAAAATCTGAGACAAATTTACTGTTTGAAGGGGAAAAAAAACACATCATGCTACAAAAATTAATGAAACAATTTGTTATAAATTTTATTAATGTGTATTATCCATGTAGTGGCTTCGACTGCTCCCTTTCTTTATTCATTAAAAAGCACACATTTCAACAGAACATGCTCACATTCTTTAGATTTTTAAGGTTGGTGGTTGGCATATCAACCACCTCAGTTACATCAAGCTCAGTCACCTCAGGCACTGGTTATCACTTCTCATCATTCAGTGCCTAGCTTATTCACTAACTCACACTGCCACGACAAAGTGGAACAGAAACCAGATCAAAATGTTATCCCCGTTGAATCATGGGCTCTCAATGGGATAACTTTTGGTCATATCTTCAGAGAAACTGCCATGACTATACTTGCATCAGTGAGTACTGAAACAGAGGCAATTGCATGTTCTTTACAAATTCATACCAATATGGGTTCAGGATGCCATCAGTTTAGCAAACCCCACCTTTGGTTTCTCTTTGTTGTTGAAGAATCCTTTCAACTCTTGAAAGCCTCAATATCAAAATAAATTAAGATAAGTGAGATAGACCTTCTCCATGCAGTTTTATCAAGGATTAAACTTTTGTAAAATGATACATAGTCATATTTTGTTGTGAACATGAAATATTTCTTGATGGGACTTCCTTTTCGTTCCACATGTTTAGGAAAGTCCATGACAAAATACATGATTTTAATTTCGAAAACATATATGATAGTCAATCATCACCATCATTAATATAATTATCTCAACTTGAGCCCTTGCATGCTACAACTGTCTTTTGCACTAAATGAATAACAGAATCCACCAAACAGATCAACAAATTTCTGAAGGCACAGAAAGCTAAGTTTGCATGTAAGACAACAAACAGGAAAAACAGTGGTAGAACTTGTTGATTAACATTTAATTGTAAGGAACTATAAGAAAGCATTAGTTTATTTATATGTAGATTCCTTGCCACCTGTACTGAGGGATAAATTCACAAACAAAACTCAGAAAGTGAAAAGGGACCAAACCTGATCACCAGAAGTTGACCAGCGAGTCCCATGAAGACCAAGGGATGGTGGGCATGAACCAAGTGAAAATTCCTGCAACTCGAGTTTTTCCTACAAGAAGGGTAATATTTTCTCAGGAAAGGTGTACCATAATGCTAATCCTGACTTAAATATTCATGCCAATTGATACACGATGAAACAAGCATATCACATACCATGAGCTTCAACCTTTGTTGTTTTAATCGTTTCTGCAAAGACAAATGTTTAACTTTTTAGTTTGGTCTCACGAACAACCCAAATTACACAGAAGTTGTGCATGAGAACACTGTAATATATGCAAAAGACAGTTCATTTAGATCAAATAAAGGCAAAAATCATCAAAAGTTAGGAACAAGGCCAAGTTCTTGAGCCCCTTTCTGGTAGTAAAGAAATGGAAGTGTGATAGCAAATCAATCAACCGCTATTTTTAAAGGATTATATTATGTTTATGATCGATTTCCAAAGATAAAGAATGACAAAGTGGGAATGATTCCGAGTTCTAGACCACCTTTGTAGTGGTTAGGAACCAAGAGTGCAACCACTTTTATTGCAGCTTCATTTTCCTAGAAGATTTTCTGTGATATAAGAAATCTACTGTGGCCCCACCACAAAAGCCCACAAGTAACAGACATCTGGAATGCGCCTTTTCAGTTAGCTTTTAAAGGAGAGAAATTCATAAAGAAATTTTGACTGCAACTTGAACTGAGATAAACTCAATATATCTTCTATCAATCTGTCAGAAGAAACTGAATGATAACTAAATTTGGTATGTGATCGGTTCTCTTACAAGCCTATCTCATTCTAAAATTCAAAAATATACTATCAACTGCTAAATAAGTCAACGATGTAAAAATTTCTATTCATTTCAGCAAAATGTTCAGAGTTCGCAAACCAACAAACAAATAAACCTAGGCAGAGGGTAGAGAAAATATCCAGTAATGAATCATATGATGTAAGCCAATCAAAATCCTGACCTCAACAATGGATGAGAATCTTATTGCAAGCTTTGGGTTCATATAGTTCATCCAAATTTCCATCAACAACTTGTTCAGCCACTCACAGTGTTCCAATGGTGTTATTGGCTGTGCAAATATGTGAAGAGAATAGATTAATGAACTTATAAAATAAAAACCACAAAAGAAAACAAAGAAAAGAAGAAATACCGAGGTGTTCAATACAACTCGCTTCCACTTTTTGTTTAGGTCTTCCACAATAACTTTCTGTTGATGACTGCAATACTAAAGTGGGAAAAAAAAATTTCATTATACCACAAGCACAACTAAAAGAATTGGAACCTAACTAACTGTGTAATGGCAACCTGTATATATTCATGTAAAATCTGGTATAAGTAAATTTTGTTAATTAATGAAGAAGGAACCACCACTCTAACTGTACCATAATCAAAGTATTAACCGAGAAAAGGAAAGGGTGCTCAAGAATAAACATTTGTGGCAAAGGACACAAAATACAGGAAAGATGAAAATGGACATGTTAAAGGAAATCAAGCTCAGTTATTTGTTTCTTTATTTGTAAATAATTAGGCTTGATCAACATGGTTCTATGCTTGTACCGCAACCCTTGGTCAAAGATAATTATGGCACATGGAGACAAGAGACAATCCATGACTATGGCTTTGACAGCCAAAAACAAAATCAGACTCATAGATGGTTCAATCAAGGAGCCTAATAAGAAGAATCCAAAGAATGTCAACAATGGAATCGCTGTAATAATTTGGTCAAAACTTGGCTGCTAGGATCAATGTCTAAGGAAATCGCTAGCAGCGTCATCATCTTCAAGGATGCCAGACAGACGTGGCTCGATTTGCAAGAGCAATTTTCACATGTGAACGTGGTTCAATTATTCCATGTTGAGAACGAGATTCATGATTATGTGCAAGGTAACATATCTATAGGGTCTTATTTAACAAAACTGAAAGGTTTATGGGATGAGCGCGATGCATTTTGCACCTTTCCAATCGGCACTTGTGGATTGATTAAAGAAGTGACTGCATATTTAGAAACGCAGAAAACCATGAAGTTCCTTATGGGCCTTAACGAGTCATATATAGATGTTCGCAGCAACACCTTGCTACAAGATCCGTTAACCACAGTGAACAAAGCATACTCGCTGGTCTTTCGTCATGAGAAACAGTTGGAGGTGACAGCAGGGAAAAACCATACTTGAACAAAGCATACTTGTTGGTCTTTCGGCATGAGAAACAGTTGGAGGTGACAGCAGGGAAAAGCCATACTCAACCAGATGCTGCTGTTTTTGCCTTGAAGAACTCGAGCCATGAGTTTGAAGGTGAGCTAAAATGCTCTAAATGTAACAGAACAAACCACGGCACCAAAAATTGTCGTGCACATCTCAAATGCACCTTTTTCCACTGGAAAGCCATACTCGATGTTTATGGGAAAAAAGGATATCGGGTCTTTGATCTTGTTCATAAAAAGGTAATGGTCTCAAGAGATGTCATTTTCTTTGAAACCATATTTCCTTTTTCTGCATGACATGATAATTTTGATACACCTAAACCTTGGTTTTCAAATAATGACCCATTTCTAAATTCTGATATGGATTCTCTTCCAAGCAAATCATTATTTTCCATCTCTAAAGGGGCCTCCTTCCTTCACCAGCTCAAATGAACAAGTAATTCCCACCAGCCCAAATGAACAACAAGTTCTCACCACATCAACAACAAAACCTGCTTCTCCCATTTGTTCTCTACTGTACATAGAAGATACTACACCATCATCACCATCCCTCATCCAAACAATTAACACTTCATCCCAATCGCAAATTGTGTCCATTCAACCACTTTGACGCAGCAGCCGATCCACCAAAACTCCTCAATATTTGCAGGACTTTCATCTCGAGATGACCCTCCCTTCAAGGGCCGAACCGACATCGTCCACAAATCTGGTCAAAACTTCAGGTACTGCTCACCCTCTTTCTCGATTCTTGTCTTATGATAAACTTTTTCATGTTCACAAAGCGTATACCACTCAACTCACCCTCCTTAAAGAAGCCACCAGTTTCTTCCAGGTTGTTCAAAACCCAAAATGACGTGAAGCTATGCAACATGAGATAACTGTTTTACAGGCCAAATGGACTTGAAGTTTGGTGTCATTACCACCCCATAAACGACAATCAGTTACAAGTGGGTGTGCAAAATCAAGTTAAAGGCTGATAGGACAGTAGAATGGTATAAGGCCCTGTTGGTGGCCAAGGGTTATAGTCAAGTCGAAGGAGTTGATTACAAGTAGACTATTGCCCCAGTTGCCAAGATGGTAACAGTTCGCGTCTTACTTAGCGTGGCAGCTTTGCGTGATTGGCATCTACATCAATTAGATGTTAATAACGCATTCTTGAATGGTGATCTTACTGAAGAAGTATACATGTCCTTGCCTCCTGGTTTTGGGCGAAAGGGGGGGAATCGTGTTTGCTAACTTCACAAATTGCTATATGAATTGAAACAAGTCTCTAGACAGTGGTTTATCAAGTTGTTCGGAGCACTTAAAGCTGCAGGATTCCATCAATCTCTGTCTGACTATTCTTTATTCGTCCGAAGCCATCAAGGTAGTTTTTTGGCATTACTTATATATGTTGATGAGGTGATATTAGCTGAGAATGATTTGCAAGACATAAAAGAACACTAAGATTTTCTTGTCCAAGCAATTCAAACTTAAAGACTTAGGGTAACTAAAATATTTTCTTGGCATAGAGGTTGCAAGATCACGACATAGAATCAGTTTGTCGCAATGAAAATATGCCTTGGAAATTCTGGATGATACTGGGGTCTTGGATGCCGAACCTTTTCGGTTTCCTATAGAGCTGAACATGTCACTGACACAATCCAATGGAAAGCTTTTAGAGGATGCATCAACATACGGAAGGTTAGTTGGGAGGTTAATATAACTGACAATAACTGGGTCGGATCTGACTTATGTTGTGCATGTGCTGAGTCGATTTATGGACAAACCTCAGCAACCAAATCTGGAAGCAACTCATAAGGTGCTCAGGTATATCCAACAAACACCTGGGCAAGGTATTTTATTGCCATCCACAAGTTCACTTCAATTAACAGCATTTTGTGATGCTAGTTGGGTCGTTGGAAGGATACAAGAAGATCAATTACAGGGTTTTGTATGTTACTTGGTCAGGCACCAGTTTCTTGGAAGACCAAGAAACAAACAACTATATCTCGTTCAAGCACAGAAACAGAGTATCGCTCTATGGCCACTACATGCTACGAGATTACATGGCTGAAAAACATTTTGAAAGATTTGAAGATAAATCACACACAGCCAATGACTTTATACTATGATAATCAGGCAGTCATGCACATAGCATCAAATCCAGTCTTTCATGAGCGAACTAAGCACATAGAAATAGACTATCATTTGGTACGTGAGAAAATTCAAGAAGGAATGATTCGGACGGCCTATATTCAAACCAAAAATCAGCCAGCAGATTTGTTTACTAAGCCATTAAGCTCCCCATAGTTCAAAACCTTACATGACAAGCACAATAAAAATTGAACTAAACAAAATCATAAATAGAAAACAGCTGCATCACCATCCAAAACAGATGACTGAAGACAAAAAGATTAAGTTAAAAGAAGGAAAAGTGGAAGACTTGCCTGAAAAGTAGCCCAGATAGCAACGACAAGAGGAACCCAATTGGAGAAAGAGAAAACCCATTTCTCAATTCCCCAACAAACCAAAATCAAAGGGATTAAGAAAGCAAAAGAAGGCTTTTCCTCCAACAGATGATTAAAGACCTCCAAAACATCTTCAACTTTGAAACCAGCTTTACCCTTTCTTGTTCTTCCCATTTTTCCAAACAAGTCAACACCCTCAACAAGTAAACAGAAAACCTACAGCTTCACTTTCCTTATATATATATATACTATGTACAGTACCCCATGAAACAAATTTCCAGGGAAAAGACTTTCCTGGAACTTGTGAGAGAATCGTTGTCTTAAAAGGAAAGTTTAACGGTTAAAAAGGGAGCTTGAAGAGACTGGAGCCTGCGTTCCCAGGTTGGTGAGAGACAAGAATGAAGTCGGCCAGAAAATAAAGAATAACGAAATTTGGCATGCTGTTAGAATTAGTTACATTGTGGCATCCTTGTAATTTTATTTTATTAGAAATATATGTATGTATTTATTTAAATTATTACTTTTTATACTTAGTTATTTTTATTTTATTCATAAGTTTTTAATTGATTTGGATCAAGACTCATGTGCAATTATTATTATTATTATTATTATTATTATGGTCAAGACTCAAGCTTCTAGAGTCTTTTATTAATATTATTATTCATGGACTAATTCGTTTGCTAGCAAAGAAAATAAAATAAAATAAGACCTCGTTGACTTTAACTTTATTGACTTTTGATCATGATAAGGATGAGATCAAGGGTCCAGATTTGGTGTGATGATGAACATGTACGACCGTTTCTTGGAAGTGGAACACGTTGTAGCAAGGCGGCCTCATAGAATTAAATTCCTGGTACATTACATTGGTTGCTTACCCATCTTCTTTTTAATATCTGGCCGTACAGTATAAAAACTTGGATTGAGGTGAATGTCTGGAGTTTTGATAGCACAATTTTGATTTTTGTTCACCGAAATCGAGGTGTTAGATAGTTGTGCATCAATGTTGATTACTTCATTGGTGTATCAACTAGCTATTATTAACATAAATAAATAAATTAGCTATTTCAACTGCTAGATAAGATATTATTTTTGCTCCAACAAAAAAAAATTATGTGCAAGTTTTTTTGAACGTGTTTTTATACATTAAAAAAATTAAATATAAATTGAAAAGCTCATAAATATATATAATTAAATAAATAAAAAATTTAGAGCATTAATAAAAGGAAAAAGAAAGTTATTAACAATAACTAAAAATAAAATTAAAAAAATCAAGAGATAGATATAAATTCAGATATTTAATTTATTAGAAGGGATATTTTTCTAGTTATATTTACTAAATTTATCTATTAAAATTATTTTTTTTATTCAATCAAACGATAATAGATATAGATACACACATTAAATTAATTAAATATAATAAAGGTAAATAAATATTATACAAAAAACAAAGGGGCGGATAACCCTATTTTTTTTTTTTTTGAGGGGAGATTAGGCGACATATTGTCCACTAAGACAGACGATGTGTTGTCTGCAAGCCTAGATTTCAACCATCATTGTGGTGACTGGAGAATCAAAGCATTGCTTCTTTTGCCTACAAAATCCAATTTTTAAGTCATTTCAATTCAAAAACACTTTACTAACACTTTTAGAACTCCCATAAACCAATTCATTAACTCAAGATATCTAAAACATTGTCCAAAAATATAAAATTAAATTGGGTTAGTTTTGGCAACATTGAGACGTTAAACAACCATCATCAAGCCTCTCTCATCTAATGAAACTTGTGAACACCAATAAAAATCATTTAATGGTTAGTATGAACAATGACTTTCTCTCTCATCACGAGAACAATGACCCCTTTATCTCTCCTCTCTCTAACCAAAGACTGAAAAATAATACAGATAAACTTTTGTACCAAAACTAGTTTCTTTGAAATTTAAAGGAACCTAAATTGCATAAATTGTGTTATTTTTAAATATTAAAGATCTAAATGTATTTTTCATGAAATCTCTGGCACACCACCCATATTTGGCGTTTTTTTCTTCATTTTTTCTCTCTCTTCTTGCAATTTCACCATTGCCTAAGAAACTAAAATTAATTGACCTTCAATTAGGATCAAATCGTCCAAAATAAAACTTTGAGGACCAAAATGAAATATTTAAAAATGAACAATAAGTCCTTATTATTTTGTGAATGTGTGATAAGTGCCCATCTACGGTAAAAAAACTCACACCTTTTAGTATTTTCTATAATGTTAATTTCATGCTTCTCATGATTTTTGTTATTTTTCATTGTCAATATTGGAGTTTTTTCATTGTTTTTATTTTCTCATAAAAAAAAATATTTAACAATAAACTAGTTTTGTATGTCCTCGTATTGTGAATCATACAATTTTACTTATTTACTTATTTATATTTAATTATTTATTTATTAACTTAATTATATTATCATAACTTGTTAATAATCATTATAATTATAATTATGTGTATTTAAAGAAAAATATTAATATATCACATAACCATAAAAAAAAAAATTAACCTAAATTTAGTATAGTTTTTATAGTGTTTTACTTATTTTCAACTTGAAATCAATTTTTAAGTTTTTTCTTAATAACTAAAGTTGAATTCAAAAAGTTTTTATCCAAAATTAAGATCAAAAGGTAATAAATGTTTTCTAAAAACTATATAATATACTTTATTTTCTCAATCCATATAAAATTTTATAAAGAGATACTATTTTATTGTTTAATTTTATAATTTTATTAAGAAATAAGACTTATTTGAAGAATAATTAGAAATCAAATAATATATAAAACAAATTCTTATATTATCATACAGTTTTAAACAACTTAAAAGAACTTCATATGAGTTGATCTATCATAAGAGATTGATTTCTTGATTTTTCTTCTTTCACATCTTACAAAAATATAACTTGACATAAAAAAAGGATGAGAAATCCATTGTTGGTGCATTTAAAGAGAATGCTATAGTTTTATTTCTATAAAAGCAAATGGTAATTTAAAAGTTTTTTATTTTTAAATTAAGTATTAAGAATGAAATGATGCTACAATTTGAGCCATTCAAATTTCAAAGTCTAATGCAGCACGAAAGACAAAGAAGAAAAAGAAGTTGAAGTGCTAAATTTGAGTTACTATAAAACACTTGAGACCTAATTGTTAATAAGCAGATGAATTTAAGCACTCTTTTAACTGTCTTGAATTCTTTCATTACTATTGTACATTTATAAAATATATTAAAAGGATTAAATATTTCATTGTAACAATCCACAACTATAAGTTTTTTTTTTTTAATTTCATTCTCAAAGTTTTTATTTTCCAATTACAACCTTTTATAACTAATTTAATGACTAATTTGTTAAAATTTGTCTAAGGAAGATAAAATTCAACAAAAGTGAACCAAAGTGTAAAACAAGGAGAAAACCCATTGGCTATCTCAAACTAACACGATAAAGTACTTTTCGGTCCACTAACTTTCCATTTTCCTCTTTTATAGTCTATAGTTTTTGAAATATTTATTTTAGTCCAAATATTCTTTTTACTACTATTTTTAGTCTCTAGATTTAAGAAAGGATAGAGAAACTCACCAAATAACAAACAATGAAAGATAGATAAAGTCGTTGGTTGTCCATATTTTGGAAATGAAAAGGGCTGATTTTAGTGTCAACGAGTTTCATTTGAAAAGAGTAGTTCTATGGAAGTGTTTTTAAGCCTTTAAAAAGCCTGCAAATGTAGATAGAGATTGAGAAAGAATTTTTCCCGCATTCATTTGGTGTCTTTAGACCAATTGAAAGATGTTTTGAGTTGAGAGATTGGTTTATTGAAGTGTTAAGGATGTTTATTAAGTGTTTTTGGTTCAAAATACGTTAATAATATTTTTTGAGGCCTAAAAACCCCAACCCTACTTTATATGTTATGTTGGACGTTAGATCTTAACCCCTTTGTATTTTTTTTTATATATTTGTTATTCAGATTTGAATGCATTATAAAAAAAATTAACATTATATTTCAATTATTATTAAATTTCTTCATGTTTCTCAAATAATATTACAGATTTTTATAGGAATGTTAACATTTTTTCACCAAATTATTATGTGTCTAATATGAAAAAACTCATGAATATTCAATTAACATGAGATTTATTTTTTTTTTAATATATTTTTTATATAATTTTATCAAATTTATAATTCTTTTTTGTCTTCAATCTTATATAAAATACTTAGACCTTGTTTTAATGTTTTATTTTAAATTTGCTTTTAAGATTATAATGGATTTTTGTTTAGAAAATTGTGTTTGTAGTTTACAAAATATCCTGGTATTAGGTTGGTCATCAATTTGTGAGTGTCTATTATTTTTAGTATTATTAAATAAAATATAGTTTGAAAGAACAAAATGTTATTAAACCCAGTTGAGTCCATACTCGGGTCGTGGGTTTAGCGAATTAACCAAAGTTATTAAACCTGATAGAGTCCATGACTCGGGTCATTGATTTGAAGGGTTAACCCGTGTTATTTTTTTTACCGAATTTTGTTTAATTTCATCCTTCAATATTGAGTTGATTGAGAATTGAGCTTCATAATTTGATTTGTTTTACTTTCTATAAAGGTTATTGTTGTCTCAAATAAACATCCTGGTTTTGAGTTGGTGCTCGATTTTGCAATCATTTATTTTTTTATCATATAATTAAATAAAATTAGTTTCACAAAAATGTTTTTATTAAACCTAGTGGAGTACATAACTTGGGTTGCAAATTTAGCAAAGTTGACCTGTGTTGACCAATATGTCGTCATCTTAATATTTTTTTAAAAAAAATCAACTTGAATTTTTTTAAATCTAAACTATGTTTTTATCGATTGTCCAGGTTGCTTTTAGACCATCCAAGTCAACTAGGTCATGTTAAGACAACTCTCACATAATTTAATTTGAAGCATGAGCTAAGTAAGGAATTGTGTCATAAGGTTTCAAGATTGACTCGTCGGGTTAGTTTTAATGATATTGTCAAAGAATTCTTGAAAACCTAAATATTTTTTTATATTTTAAAAAAAATTGATATGACCTACAATATATCACTAATAGTTATCTAGTTGAATCCTATTCCACCTAAAATTTCAACATCCTCACACTAGCAAGAACTATTTTTATTTATTTATTTGTCTTGCTCTTCAAAATAGTAATACTTTATTCTCCTAAACTTCTAATTTGCTTAACTATAAACAAAAATGGTTGAATGATGGTATAACTATAATCATAACCATATCTATATAGGAAAAAAAATCAATAACCATAAACTAATAATTAAATAATGTATAAAGATTTTGGATAAATATAGTCAAACCATTGGATTTAGTCAGACCATAAAAAAATTGCTATATTGCAGGTCGGGTCAAATTAGCTACTAGATCATTGACTCGTGCTATGCTGCGGGTCCAGTCAAAATTTTTTTAAACATAAAAAAATAGTCAGATATTGCTAATGTTTTTTTCTAGAGGAAAAAAACTTTTTAACCATGTGGGGGTTGATATGATGTGACTCGGTTGACTTTGTGAGTCCAAAAGCAACCAAAATAACCTGTAAAAGCATAACTTGACACAAAAAAAATTTCAAGATGATATTTTTTTTAATATTAAGATAACAACATATTGAATTGACTTTGGTCAACCTGGGTTAACATGTCAAATATGTGACCTGTGTTATGAGACTATGATAATCTCATAGAAAGCGAATCAAAACAAATTATAAAGTCTAATTCTCAATCAACCCAATGTTGAAGGATTAAATTAAAAAAATAAATTAAAAAAGAAAAACAATTTGAATTAACTTGTCAAACCCACGACCTGGGTCATAATACCGAGATAACTCCATAAAAAATAAATCAAAACAAATTATGAAATTCAATTCTTAATCAACCCGAGTTAACTACTTGAAAATTAGATATAGGGGCATTGAATGTCCTTTATTAGAATCAAATTGTGCATAACGTCCTATGAGGTTTTGTTTATCCTAAGATGTGTTGTTGAGTTAAATATTACATTTTATTGTTTAATACTTTATAGTGTTTCCCCTAATCAACAACTATGCATATTGATCAGTGAAGACTCATTTATGCATAATCAATGTTAGTGGACAAAAAGCTCCAACCTAAGGTGATCAATAATCAATGTTATTTTAAAAGGATGGAGATTTACAAAGAAAAGGAAGTAAAGAGAGAGCACCACCACTATATTATCATCATAACACATTATCATCTTTTTATTACAATTGTATTTTTTACACTATTATTTATTAAAAAATTTCTATATAAATTATTTATGGAAAAACATTTTACATGTAAAATATTTTTTATTTATATTTTAAAAAAAAGTTTTCAAATGGATTATGTAACAAAATATAAAATATAAGGATGAGACTAAAGTCTTTTTTAAAAAAGAAATCAACAAAACTACACGTATGAATGACTCCAAGTTGATTTACTCATGAAACTCTCACATCTTCATAAATAAAATAGCCCAATGCTTCTTCCTTAAAGAATTTTCACAACAACTATTATATAAGTTTCTTTATTTTTTTAATTCTTTCAAGAGTATGTAAATTTTCAAAATAACAGCCTAAAAAATTAAAATTGACCCATTTTAAACTTACACTCCATTTATCAAGAAGGATTGAGAGAATGATTGATATGTGTGCAAGGATTAGGGAAGAGACGATAAGAAAGTTTCCTTCAAAATTTTAAACTTAAACTCTGAAAGGAGAAAGAAAACCCCAATTCTTAGAAATTCTAGGGTTTATGTAATTGTTGTGGGAATGTTATTTTGATGACTTGTTAGTTTAGTGGTATGTTAATGATGAGAATAACAACAAAAATTGAAGGAAAATGTTGGGCGAAAATCAAGAAGGATTTTATTAGGGTTGGAAAATTATAAAATATATGTTATAAAGGTGATTTGAATGTATATTTATGTGCATAATCATTTTAGAATTTAATTATGATGTGTGGAATCAATATTAGTATGTCATGAAATGTTAGGTAAGTGAAAAGGGGTGTTGGAAATTGAGTATTTAAGTGTTACAAAGATGAATTGAATTTGTAGTTGTGTGTAGAATCATGGTTGAGTTGAACTATGATGTATGAAACTAATATTGGTGTGTTTCAAAAGTGAGAGTAATTGAAGATAGTGTAGGAATTTGTGTTGATTACATGTTTAGATGATGAATTAATTGGAAAATCATGATTAGTATTCTTGTGAATTGAGGTTTGATGTGCGAAATCGTTGGGGAAAAATTATGAATTTATTATGATGGGTAAAACATAGTAGATATGTTTTGGAAAGATTGTGAATACATGTCCTTATGTAAGGGATGATTTAGCTTAAATGCACATAAAGTGTTTGATAAATGGTGTGAAAGAAAATAGGCTTAGAAAATGAAAGCTTGTTAATATTGGTGACAATTGTCAAAATATAAAGGACATAAAGTATTAACAACAAAATTTTCAATGATAGATTGAGAAGAAATAATGTGAAATATTGAATTACATAGTGCATAAATAATAAACAAAAGTGATAAGCATTAAATTGTATTACAAAAATGAATAATAATATTTAGAAGATTGGATAACGAGAATGAATGATGAAATGATAGATGTTTAATTCAATTTGAAATGTTAAGATTGAGTGGGTTAGGTATTAGAAATATGATTCGCTAAATATGACTGGATTTTTATATTTGTAAAAAATGATAGAATTGGAAAACTTGGGTTGATGATGTAATTATTGTGTAAATTGATAAAGAATAAGTTTAATTTAGCAAGAATTATTGTGTGATTGAAAAATTATGGCTGTGACTTTGGAAAATAAAGGAATGTGAAATCCTAAGTTTGTTGTGATTAAGATGTATATTGACAAAGGACTTGATTATTTGGTATTGATGTTATGTTGGAATTATTTTATGTATGATGTGATGATGATTTACTTGTTTGAGTTGCATATATGGTGTTTATATTAGTTAATTTGAATATGTAAATGGTTGTTGATGTTTTTAGGAGAATTTGGTATGTTTAAATACCAAGCATAAGATAGTTAAATCCAATGCCACCATGTGTATGATTAGATGTTGGATATTGAAATTCATACACGAAAAACAAAGTATTTTGGATATCGAAATTCGTTGATGAAAAATTAAGTTACTTGGACATTTAGGTTCGTTGAAGTAACATTAAGATATTTTGACATTGATATAATGTATGAAGTATGAACATTATGATGAATTATGAAAATGAATAATAAAACGTTCAAACATTAAGTGTTATAGTAAAGACATGAGATGATGTAAATAAATATGTGCTTGAGCATTGGGTTGAAATTGTGGATATTAATTTGAAAATTTTAAGATTTTATCAATACAAGTGGTGATTGGTATAATTATGTGTTAGATTGATATTTGTTGTTAAATGATATGAATCTAATTAAGCAAACATTAATTTTTATTGTCTGGTGGTTGTAGGAGAGCATCTAGACCCAGACTTGACTTCTTAAGAATGTGATTAACAGAAGTTCAAGGTAAAAATCACCCCTTGCTTTTTTAATTTCTCTAAATTTTTTTGTAATGCTAGAATGCAATATAAATTATATGTATTTTGTTCAACTATATATCATGAGAGAATATTGCCTACAAACAGGAAAAATATTGTATGTGAATATTGTCTATGGGAAGGAGAAATATTATTATTATGTGAATGTTGCCTATGGGTAGGAAAAAAATATTATTATGTGAATATTATCTATGGATAGAAGAAATATTATTAGTATGTGAATGTTGCCTATGATTAAGAAAAATATTGTTATCTGAATATGTTTACGAGGCTAGAAACTAGTCTTTTTCCCTCTGTGTGTGTGTGTAATTATGAACGACCGTAACAACAATGATTAATATATCAAATGTAATTGACCACAACGATGGATCTTGAAAGTAGTAAATAAATTCAATCAGCTGCAATATCAGAGACTGATAAGTTAATTGATACTTAGTTGATCGTGTTGATGTGGATAAAGTTATGGAATTGATACTTAGTCAACCATATTGACGGGGCTAAGGTTATAGAATTGATACTTAGTTGACCGTGTTGACAAGATTAAGGTTATAGAATTGATACTTAGTCAACTGGATGGAAGGTGGCTAAGGATGTCGATATGATACTTAATTAACCAGGTAGACAGTAACTAAGGTGAACGATATGTTCTTAGACAATCATTTGGACATAAATGAAATTAACAACATTAATATGTAAGTCAGTCATTGGTTAAGGATAAATGTAAAGGTTGAGGTGTAATTTACCTTGCAATTATAGAAGTAAATATAAGAATATTATCTAAGTCAGTCGTTAGTTAAGGATAAATATAATGGTTGAGGTGTAATTTACCATATAATTATGATAGTGTATATAAGGTTATTATCTAAGTTTGTTATTGTTTAAGGATAAATGTAATGGTTGATGTGTAATTTACCTTGTAATTGTGAAAGTAAATATAATGATATTATGTTTTTATATGAGATCATCTAAGCAAGAAGTTTTTAACATAGATGAGAAAAGACATGTGTTAATTCATTATTCATGGGAAGTGTATATGAATGCTAGGTAATTCCATGAATATTATGTGTATTACAGGTTTATCTCGATCTTTTAGATGACATTGTTATTATGTTGTATTCGCTAGTTTTGAGTTGATATAAACCTTGGCTATAAGATGTCTTAAAAACTCCATTTGTGTATGTGTATAAGTTTAATATAACAACCCTTATAACCATTTTAATATATCTTAAGTAACTTATAATATGTAATATGTCATATGTGAAACTAGAAAGAGCACGGTGGATTCATAATATAATTATTATGAAATTATGAAAAACATCATAAGATTATGACGAGCAATGAATAATTAAAAAAATGTTAAAATTGACTAGCGGTTTACTTGAAACCACTTGTGTGATGATGTTGTTGGAATTTTGTGATGTGTTTTACACGGGAAATAAAAGGATAAAATTTAGGTAGAATTTTTGTATAAGAAAAACTCTGCTGAAATTTCATTAAATTAGAAAACTTTCCATTTGAAAAATAATAAGTCGATGTTAAAATGTAGGCCTTAAATGTTTTTGAAAAAAGTTTAAAAAAATAGTGTGAATGGGTAATAACATAAGTTATATAAAAGTAAATGAAACGATAAATCATGGTGATGAACATAACAGACTACGAGAGATTGAACTAAAAAAATAACTGAATAAAAAGCCTAAATGAAAAAATATGTGTTAAGGAAAATTGGTTGCATGAATGAAATGAAAATATATGAAAATGCTAAAACAGAAAAATATGTACTAAGAGAAAATAAATGCTTATTTGAATTGATTCATAGGTGGAAAAACCAGAATAATACATAATGAGTCAGAATAACATGAGTGTATGGTTAGAATAAAATGAATGTTGGGAACTAAAAAGGCATAAGAATATTTTTGTGACACGAAATGTATTGTGAAATGAAACAATGGTGCGAACCAGTGGTGATTGTGAAATAAAATATGTGAGATGTATACAATCGTACAAATTATGGGTGTTTAAGAAAATAGATTGTACTATGAATCAAAGGTGTTATGAACAATAGTTGCTATAATGTGACTATAGTAGTTTAATGTGTACAAGGGTGAATAGAGAGTTCATCAAAAGATAATTGAAATGTATTAAATTGGAATCTAACATGGATTGATGAACTTACAAAAGTTAGTGAAATTGGTTTTGTTTGTATCCTTGATAATCGTTAGTAATCCCGATGACACAAATATTTATTATGAGTTTCATGATTTTATATGTTTTACAAGTATTTTCCAGTATAATGTTATCAAGCTATTTAGTTTTTCATATTGAAAAGGTTCCAATATTGTCCAACATATGTTTTGTAAATAAATATAATGTGAATAAATTGAAAAATATTGTATCCACACGAAAGTGTAAATAAAGACTATGTATCATTGTATTTATTAACAAAATTGTTAAATGATGAGTTTTAAGGAAGTTCTCATGGTTTATATATATAAAATAATTACCTCTAAAATTCACTTAAACAACATTTGAAAAGATAATATATGCATTAAAAGGTGATATGCAGAAAAAGAATGTTTACCAAAAGAGAAAAATTACAAGCTGAATTCTAAGATAACTCAATGTTAAATGATGAAATAAAAAAATAAAAAAAAATGATAAAATAAAGCGTCTCGAGTCAACTCGAGTTAGCATGACAAACTTGTAACCCGAGTCGTGAGGCTTAGCCAAACTCATTAAAAGAGAATTAAAAAAATTAACGACGGCCAATTTCCAACAATCCAAATGTAAAAGGATGTCATAAAAAAATCAGTCAACAAAAAGAATCCCTACAAAAATAAAACACTTGCAAACTCAGGTCAAGCCACCTCACGAGCTGAATCATGCGAAATGGAATAACCTAATAGAAGGAAAGTAAAAATAAATATGACAAAGCTTGATTTTAAAAAGAACTTAATTTTGAAGGGCAAAATCGGAAAAATATAAAAAAAAATGATAAAAAAACTTGGGTTAATTGACCAAACTTATTGTCTAGGTCATGAGATCAGGATAACCTATTATAAAGAAAATCATGAAGCCCATTTTTTTGAAAAAAAAAAGGTCGAATGATAAAAATTTTAAAAAATAAGTGCAAACAAATGATGTCAATCTTTGTTAACTTTTTAAACCCATGACCCAAATCATTATACTGGAAGCACCCCATCTAAAAACCACGAAACCCAATTCCTAACCACACAAAACCCAATTCCTAACCAATAAAATATTGAAGAATAAAATTGAAAAAAAAATAAATTATAGAAAAGGATCCAAAATAAAAAAATAACAATCAAAAGAATGAAGACCATATTTGATAAAAATAAGAAATTAAAATTATAGATTCAATGATGAAATTGAAAACAAATCGAAAAAATAACCAAGAAGAAAATTAAAAATAACAAAAAAAAAGACTAAAGTTGAAATATCAGTATATGAGAGGACAAATCTAAAATCTTCAATGACCATTGTGAATTTCAAGAAGATGAGAGATATAACAGGAAAGAAGAGTTTATTGGCGACATACCACCACATAAATGACAACAAATGTTGCCCCACGCAAAAAGAGACACCTTTATGCTTCCAACATCGTCATGCAAACTAGGGTTTGGATGTCATAAGACTCCATTCTCGCTTCTAGAAAATGGCAGGTACCTCCCACCCGCTGACGTGTGCATTGTACTCGTCAACCAACTTCCTTGAACATTTATCCTAGCCCCTACATTTATCAAACTTTCAATTTTGGTCTCTTAACACTTAATTGTTTTAAATTAGCTAATTTTATTTTATTTTGTAAAACCGAGCGTCAACTAAGCACCAAAAACTTCACTTGATATTGCAAGGTCCCTGTATTAAAGCAACAAAAATAAACTACCAAGTCAAATCACAAATAAAGTCAATTTGAAAGGATCAAATTATAAAAAAGAATTTGATGGACCAAAAACAAGAATTACCCTGAACATGCAATTCAATCCCTGATTTTGGTAAAAGAAGGTACTGAAAATTTCTTTAAACTTTAAATCAGGTCCCTAAAACTCTAATTATTGTAAATCAATTCATTTGAATCTTATTTCGCAAAAACAAGAGGTAACCTAGCAAATGTAATATTTCCTTGGCACTTAGAAATCTTCATAAGCACATATTAAAACAAATTATGAAGATTAATTATAAATAAAATTAATTTTTAAGGATAAAATTAGAAAATGAAGAAACTGGGAGACCAAAAAGTAAAAATTTCCAGGAACCAAAAAAGAGAAGAAGAATCAATGTATGAATCCACGGTGATTCTTCTCTAAGTGTACAATGAAACACCAAGGGGTATTAGTTTTTTTATTTCTAACATATAACCCATCGAATCGAATTCTTTAAGCTCTATTTACTGTAAATAATCGATACAAAATTTCTAGAGATTTTTATAACATCTCATTAAATTATTTATTTAATACGTAAATATTTGCATTATAGGTTCAAGTGGGCTTACCTTTCGCGTGATCATAGGTATTAAACTTGGATCGCCCCAATGAGTTAACCCAGGATCCGGTGGCTGAACCAGCCCGGATGAGACAAAAGATCGAAATGGATAAAAACCCGGCAAAACCCGGTTAAGACTTTTTTTTTTTTTACAAATATGTTTTTTCTCCTCACTAAAAACTTTTATATATATATATATATATATATATATATATATATATATATATATATATATTAGTTGGATATTAATCCTTTTCAAAGTTT
>Ga0307515_10004592_pt1 | contig 28408 bp, 22 predicted proteins | sample 17_EM_MG_FD_194513 | JGI IMG/M metagenome (GOLD analysis project Ga0307515, IMG submission 194513) | Populus trichocarpa ectomycorrhiza microbial communities from riparian zone in the Pacific Northwest, United States - 17_EM | ecosystem: Host-associated > Plants > Roots > Unclassified | place... | reverse complement strand
GCGACGGGGAGTACATATTCGGGAGACCCCGGGGTAGATAGACATCATCTCATTTTCATCTCATTTTCATCTCATCTGGATCCACGCAATTGCGTGGATTCTCACGGCCGGGTAGTATCATATCTTCCCACTTTCTTCCTAGGCTCCTCGAGCTAGAACGGTTCTTTCTCACGAATTCCGTCGTGGCCAGATTGACCGTATGTATATATATAGAGATACTTCAATAATGCATGCCATATTATAAGGTAGCGAATCTTGTGACTGTAACAAAGACGAATATGATATAAGAAATGCCTTGTGCTTATGGAACCCTAAGAACCACTGCATTGAGAATACGGCACCAAGTCTCCCGCAGAGCTGCACAGCGGTCTCAGCTGCTCCAAAATTTGACTATCCTAATAGTCAAATCTCGTAGCCTCCTGAATGCACCTCCATAACTGCAGGTGCTTTCAGGAGCATCTGAGAATGCTCTTGCAGAGTCTGAGGAAGAATCGGCGAAACCGCGATCGGAGGGCGATGTGCAATGCGACGCGTGGTATTGACGCTGGGCGCGGAGTAATCTGCCACCGGGGTGTCTCTGACGGAGCCATTCCGCCCGGACGGAAATGTTTTTTGCTGATGGGGAGGGTATTGAAATCTGTTTTGGCGATGAAGGTGGCCTAAGATTCCTTTATGACCGACCGCAACTTATCAGCGGTGCGATTACCCAGGACGCCTGACCAATAATCATTGATGCTCTGTTGACACTCATTTTCACGAACGGGCAGGGAGATTATTCCAATCTGTTTTGCCTATAAAGGCGGCCAAAGATTGCTTTATGACTGACTGCAACCTATCAGCAGTGTGATTACCCAGGATGCATGACCGGAAATTTTTGATGCTCTGTTGACGCTGATTTTCAAGATGGTGCAGGGACGGTAATGCAATCTGTTTTGTTTATAATGGCAGCCAACAATTCCTGTATGACTGACTGCAACCTATTGGCGGTGTGATTACCCAGGATGCATGACCAAGAATTGTTGTTGCTCTGTTGACACTCATATTCCCGATGGGGCAGGGAGGGTATTGCAATCTCTTTGCCTATAACGGTGGCCAAAAATTCCTCTATGACTGAATGCAACCTATCAGCAGTGTGATTACCCAGGATGCATGACAAAATATTGTTGACGCTCTGATGACACTCATTTTCAAGATGGGGCAGGGAGGGTATTGCAATCTGTTTTGCATATAAAGGCGGCCAAAGATTCCTGTATGACTGACTGCAACGTATCGGTGGTGTGATTACCCAGGACTCATGAACAAAAATCTTTGACTCTCCATTGACGCTCATTTTCAGGAAGAGGTAGAGAGCATGTCTTTACAAATTTTGCTTGTGAAGGCGGCCAATACCTCGATTATGCATAACCACGACTGAGTCAATTTTTGATTACCAGACCTACATAACCTATAATTGTTGACGCCGCATTCCCACTGATTTTGCCACAGGTGTATCAAAAATATGCAGTCATTTGATTTGGCGTCGTCCATCATTCACATTGTTTTGGCAGCCTTTCTAGCGTTTTCATTTACTTTCATCTTGGTCACTACGTTGTTCTTTGATATTATATATAAATATATTATAATAATTTCCGAAATCCCGTGCCTTTTGATTAATGCTTATCAGCACTTGCATGTATGCTCAATAGGCTGCTCTGGTCTGCACAATGGATGTTAGCTGCATTACCACACAACAGATAGTGTACTAACCAGCGGATGTTCCTTCATCAGTCAGCATATCTGGATCAATATCTGTATCCTGCTGGCTATCCTGGGCAGATGCATCAAGATTGAAAAATTCAGCACAGGGAGGATATGTATGTGAATGCACAGATCCGGCCGGCAAAGTGCCAATTTGGGGACTCTGAGCTCCGGAATTTTGACTGGTTGGGGTGAGTGGCGTGCCAGGCGGAGGTGGCGTCGCCTGTCTGCGTTGGGTGGGTGGAGGTGCACCTGTACGTTTGAGTCTCCAGTGTGTCTGCGGGTTCTTTGCTGTGCAATTATGGCAAGGAAGGCATCCGGATGTGTGGTTTTGATGAAGCATAGCCGGGAGTCTTTCTATTGCAGCCTTCACCTTTGTATGCCCCGGAATCTCAACACCCCGGGTCGTCTCTTCTTGGACCTCGGCATGAGGTTTCTTGATCCGATATTTCGTTTCCTCGGTAGCGGTGTGCAATAACCCTTCTTTTGCCATTTTGGCCATATTCACAGCCAGGCGCATGTCAGACTGTTCCAGCTGCACACTACCTCCTTACCTTGCCATAGTAGCAGACATATTGAAAACCACCAAGAAATTAGTTGCTGCTTTTAACAATGTGATTGGGCAATTACCTCTACCATATACGCTTCCGTAGCATCCTCTAAGGTGATTAAAACCTGGTTCATCCACTGACAGAGATGCTCATCAGGAAATTCTTCCGCAAAAATCCCAGAGCTGACGACATCATGGTGTTTGGTTCCACGGACTGTGCAGACATGTGCCTTGGTCGATCATGGAGGTTACCCGTTACGGGCAGCAATAATTTGGTCACGTAGCTCTCTACGGACACCAGCTGTACGTCATATGGTCAGTTGACGGCCCTTTATCTTGATATGGATATTCTCACATCCAACGGCATGCTGCTTTTTATTCTTGCTGCTTCCTGTCTTACAGACGATTTTTGAATGTGCATCATGTGTCATATGTTTGGTGGCTGCATTGGCAGCGTCATGGTGGACTAACTGGTGTCTGCGTTCTTGCTGTGTGCCAATGATTGCCATATTTGATGTAGCGCCTGCCATTCTGCTGGATTTAGATCCGCTTTCACCTGGCTGAGGTGATTGTGTATCCATGATTTGCTGCTGTGGAATATGAGAGGAAGATGATAACGAAACGAAGTGGGAAGCTCTGAGGACTATATAGTCAGCTTCAGGTCCGAATAGAATAAGTAGCAGCCAACATGATCGTGAAACTCAAGATGAATCTTGCCGAGTATTGCTGCAAGTTGGATGGGTTTCCCACAGCCTCGGGATTTGCAATAAGTCGGTCCGAGGTTTTTCGATTGATAACATGGATGAATTGCGGTTTACGACAGCCGAAATCGCATGATTGTCAATTATCAATAGGATATTCTTCGATGGGAAGGGCGTCTGTTGATATTTGTCTCAAATAATCCCCGGGATTTTACGTGAAACTGATGCTAGCAATCGAGTCATGTTGTACGGTTAGCTTAAATATTCCGAATTTATTGACAGTTAGAAGGGAGATTTTGCTTTGTTCAAGATGAGTAAACGTACCAACCTTGACGTAAAAGACGCAGCTTGCCTCCATATTGTCCATAACGTGCAACATCCAACATCTCGCCCAACAACAACGTCAATGCAAGCTACAAATGTCAATGCCCTGAAAACAAACTATTCGCTTCTTCTGGCGGGCAAATATGGCAAATCGACAAAGCAATCCACCCAACAACATCATCAAGCGAATGAAGTCAAGAGCGACTTAGAAACTGAAAGAGTCCGAGCCCTTGGGGCATTGCGCAGCTTGCAGTCCAAAACGATGCTTGCGGCCGAGAAATGACGAGACACGCACTTCTTAAGCAATGAAGAGAAAGAGAAATGGATTGGAGATTATGTTGAGAGAGAAACCGCTGGGCAAGAAAGCGAGTTGAAGACGCAGAGGCAGCGATCAGGCAGGAGCAGGAAGATACAGAGGCAGCTGAAAACTCAGGATTGACAACCAGAGAGCCTGAAAAATGATTTTATGTGATGATGGTTGCTATAGGAGACAGTCTGAGCAATATCGCAAGTTCCAATGATTGAGAGGATGGGGAAGATCAAGATGATGAAGAGAGAAAGCAGGGCCAGCTGATCGAAGAGGACGAACCCGGCTGGGTGATGGGGACAATCACCAAAACGGTGCAGCAGCGCATGGAGAGGCTTTGGCAGAAGCAGATGAATCTTTACAAATTGACACAACCGGGATCGGAGGATGCACCCGAGGTATACCGTTAAAGAGACAAGAAGTGAGGCACATCCGAATTTAGGATTTCGGCAGGCGTTCAACCGCAAACAGATGATGATACAGTGGCACCTGCACCGACAACATTTGGAGAGCTTATGGAGTGTCTTGACATTGTCCCCAGAATATAGCAAATACCGCAAGGGACTTCTCGACCAGGAAGTAGTCATATGAGGCTAGATCCTGAGAAGCCGCAGTCAACCATGTGTATACCCGGTCTTGTGCCCGCGGCAGGACCCGATTCATCACCTTTCCTGATAGCAAAGTAAGTTCAACCTGTAAGCTTTTACCCCTGCATATTGCCTCTCCAGCTAATCACCAGATAGAAATGGGATTCGGATGAAGACATGGGGACAGCTCCTATGTCATTGGAGGAACAAAGTGGGAAATGTGTATTGTTGACGTCATATATCAGCAAAATGCAATGTGTGTAGCAATTTTGCTATGTGTCAGCATTGTCTTGATTTCAGTGACCAGATTATGTGACAAGATAATTTGTCTGAGCATGTGCGAGGGTTGAACGCACCATGCTCAAGTTCTAGAATCCAAATCGCGCTGTACAACAGCCACTAACTTCGATTTCTGTTCACCAATTACTGTTAAGTGAGAAAGCAACAGCTATATTATTGACGAAATGTACTACCAAAATTTTAGTGACTGATGTCATAGAAGTCATAGGATGAGCGGTGAGTGCTCAATACAGATCTGCCTGACTGACGACCGTCATGCTGCGTTCATCTATGCATCCAACTGCATAACTCTCTGTTCAGATCTGGTGCACAAGGTTGAGAAATTTAAACTTGCTTATGGTACATCATGGAAATCAAGGAGAAGGAGCTGGATGAGGAAAGGTGAGGAAGTCGAGCTATATTTACAAAAAACTAGTGAAATGATCTACATGCCGTAAATTGCTGGCCAAATGCGCAAGAATGTGATAGGGCCACATCATCTCTCACCCAGATAACGTGGATATAGTTAAGTCACAAATTGGGAGTCCACAAGGCTCCTGGATGCAAATGATAATACTTAGAAAGGCAATATTGGATGTTAATGATGTGTATAGGATTCGTTGGATTCAATTATGAAGTGTAAGAAGGCTATTTCAATGTGATTAATGTAAGCCTCAACAGAGCGTCAATGATTTTTAGTCAAACACATTGTACAATCAAAGGGCTGCATTGTCACATCCCTCCAACGTGAATGTATTGGTCGGTATTGTAGCAGAAAAGGCAAATGACACGGTCATTGACACATTCTAAAAATGAGCGTCAAAGGAGTATCAACAATTTGTGGCCTTGAATCTTGGGAAATCCAAGGGCTATGCGGCAACATTGACTCACGATTGAACTATCGGCCGTCTCTGTAGGTGATGATAGTTACGACAAAGTCGCTGCTATGTCATAAAAATGAGGGTCAACGGAGCATCAACAACTTTTAGCCTTGTATTGTGGAACATCCGAGGGGTGTGCAGTGACATTTACCCATCATCGAACTATCGGCCGCCTTTCTAGTCAAAAATGGTTGTAACAAGATCGCTGCTATGTCCTAAAACTGAGTGTCAACGGAGCGTCAACGATTCCAGGCCATGCATCTCCAATTTTCAAGCGGCATTACGACCACAGTGATTAATAATTCAACTATCGGCCGCCTTCGTAGGTGGAAATGCCTTCGACACCATCATGACAATGCCCTGATAATAAGCATCAATGGATAGGCAACGATTTTAGGCTTTGCATCTTGTGAAATCCAAGGGCTGTGTGGGAACATTGACCCATAATCGAACTATCAGCCGCATTTCTAGGCACAATGGTTGCAACATCATTGCTGCTGTGTCCTTAAAGTGAGCGTGAAGGGAGCGTCAACAATTTTTGGCCTTGCATCTTGGATGATCGAGGGGCTGTAAGACCACATTGATCCATAATCGAACTGTGGCCCGCCTTTCCAGGCAACGATGCTTGCGACAACATTGTGACTATGTCCAATAATGAGTGTCAACGCAGCGTCAACGATTTTCGATGCTACATCTTGGATATACTAAGTGCTGTGGAACGGCATTAACCCACAATCAACCTATCTGCAGCCTTTATTGGCAACAATGCTGGTGACGATAGCGCATCCGCCTCATACAATTGAATGCCCACAGAGTGTCAACAATTTTGGTGGGGGCTAAGTATGCTAGACAGCAATGAACTGCATTGCGGTGTTACTAAATTGAGTTCTACGCAGTCAGTCTTTTCCATATGTCCTGGTATACAACTTCACAAAGATGCACACTATGTCTCACAGATCTGATTTTTTTGCTTGTTGCTCTAGAGTCAATATTAAAGAACCCACTTTCTGCATGACTATAATGTAACTTTGGGCAGTCTATCGAGTCGGATGACACAGTTCTCTAATTCGTACTGCCCTGCGGGATTCAAAATCTGTAAATACCTCATTGCTACAGGGTATGATCTGTTCCAAAAATGAACGTGTCAGTATTCGTGATTTGAGTGACATTTCTTTACAAATCCTCTTCGATGCTTGGTGGGCTTCAATAAATGTAGGCTCAAAGCGTCCCATTGCTTGGAATAATCCTAGACATGCATCTACCTGGCGATTTTATTTGCACTGCGGAATTGAAGAGACCGGCAGCCGTGTAATCATATGCATTGTTTGACATCAAGTTCTTCACCATCCATCCGAACATGGAACTAGCTCAATAGGGAAACACTTGCTGGCAAAAGCTCACATGGCTAACTCAAACAAATTAACATAGTCGGAAGTTACTCAATTGAATAGCTTGATAGTCGGTGAAACAGCTTTGGCCGTCCTGAAGAGGCAAGGAAGTTGAGCAATTACAGTAGTAAGTTCGCAGAGGAAAATGATATTTGACATCTAGGTTAATCCATATTGACTGAAATGGCAGACAAAACGCTCCAAACTGGCAGCTAAGGAATTTGAAACTTCTGAATTTCACCAGGACATGTGGAATCACAACCTCATGTTAGTTTTTGTTTCTGCTCATATTCCCTGGAACGTGTTATCACATCCCGAGCTATGACCCATATATAATGCATTTTGATGTGACCTAGTGCTGCCGTCTGACATAACCCTTAGCATCATTTCCCCGAGGCAATACGCACTGACCATGGATGCAATTAAGAAGCAATTGCCATCACAAAATAAAGCCTGTTTAGCATTGGACGGATGGACAGTAACACACCAAGTAGCCATAACGTCAGTCACTACTCACTATAGGGATCGAAATTGGGCATTGGGTGAAGAACAACTCGCTTTTGATGAGGTTGATAGCCTATTCTTTTCCATGTTCAAAAGCCAATTGATGATGATACGTCAAGTGCCAACTTACTGAAGCAAGGCTAGCCATACATGTGAAGGACGTGCTTGATCGTTTTGAGCTTACCGACGGCCGATTGCTCGAGAATACCACTTATAATCCTTCCTCACAGTACTGGATGACTCGCGGGCTGCCATCGATACCTGAGCCCTCCAGAATTGAGTGGCCTGCATTGAGGAACCACATACCATGCATGGCGCACGGCTTACAACTGCCTTTAGGTGCATTCATGAGCAGTCTGGGTGTAAAAAGCTGCACCATGTCTCGGGAAGCCCATGAGCGCGATCAGCAATTTGGAGAGAATGAAAGCATAGACAATGGGAAGAGTCAAAGACGTCGAAAAGAGGGGAATGCTTGAATCAACAAGGTGTCGGCCATGCAACCAGGGTTAGCAAAGATTATTGAGACAATACGTATTTCAAGATATTTTGAACTTCCTTTAACTGACATTCATATAGTAGAGAATTCTTGTTCTATTGATTACGGTAACACCTGGTCTTTGAAAGAAGTTCATTGGCTGTCAAGAGCCAAAGTCCGCATCGTAGCACTACCTATTATGGATGTGAAGACACATTGAAACTTGACACTGGAGTTGCTTGAGTGAGCCTACCGATTACAAGAATTCACCTGCGAGTGGCTCCAAAATCCAAAATACAGTGATTACCGGCCACTTTTCACATCGCAGGATGAATGGACCATTGTCAAGTACGTGATGGAAGTTTTGAGGCCATTGCGATATTGGACCCATTCGATGTCGAAGAGGCATACGGTCACATTGCATCATGTTATCACAGTCTGCAATGACATGTTCAATCATATGGATGGTGTCATGTGAGCTTTGGCTAAGAAGGAGACTTAATGGACGCAATACTTGTTCTTTGCCGTGAAGTTAGCGCGACAGAAGCTGTCCAAATATTATGCAGAAGTGACTCCAACAATGGGTATGCTTCTCATTTCTGCTCACATCCTTGATCCTTTCCGGAAGTTGCGAATGTTCAGGAAGTGGGACAATGTAATGGATATTAATCGTGAGGATGAGACATCCAATACTACGCAATACCAGGAGGTCTTTCTAAAGTATGTGGAGAATGAATACTGTGCCAAAAATAGATGTGTGCTGGTCAATAAACCCGAAAGTTTACCCAGCAACAATCTTGTCCCCTCCACAAAGGCTTCAGGATCCGGTCAATCATCGTGTGTTCCATATGATTTGTCCAGCAATGATGAGGAGTACTTGACACCTAACAGTGTGGCTGAAACGACACCTGGACGAAGCAATCGCGCAGCACCTATATTCACCACCGCCAGGTGCTATTTGAATTCACCGCCTGAATCACCCAAGAACTCGGGGCAAATTAATCCAAATCTCAATGATTACCGCTCCGACCCAGGAGAGATTAGCAGTAGATTTTCGATACCGGACATGGCCGACTGGTGGTGCCGACAGAAGGAAACACACTCACAGTACGCCGATCTCTCCAATGCGGCACGCGACATTGTCTCTATTATACCAGATGGTGTTGAAGTGGAGGCATGTTTTTCCCTGGGGCGTAATGTCATCAGCTGGATGCAGTCAACAACCACCGGCAAGACCCTTCACAAAGAAAATTTTGTAACGCAGTTTGCTCCACCCAATTAAGCGATCTTGGCAGGCGATGACCCAGCATTAGATACAACAAACACAGAAAATGACTTGGAAATGAAGAAAGAGGTGGAGGCAAGAAAATTGCACAGAATGGCTAAGTTGCATGACTTTTTGGAGATGTGGCAGGGCAGCCAAAACCTATGTGCTACACAGGAACAATCTCATGCTCAAAATAAGCAGATGACAGCTGTAGGATTCATTTCGGACACGGAAGAGATCATCACTGTATCCTGGTCACTGTTTCCACATGATGGTGTGGCTCCATTTAAATTTTCAGAAAGATCACCTTTGCCACCTGCTATTTCTGCAAAGGACCTCACTGGAGGATGAACTCAAATATTTCATGTCCGCCGAATCAGATACATCAACAGTCATCCAGTCGAAAGTGATGAGAGTAGCACACTTGAACTCTTTTCAGACACGGAAAATTGGCTTGACTGGAATGGTGGCTTGGATAATCCAAACGACAGTGAAAACGATTGCGGCAGACGTTGGATCCAATAAAGAGCATGACATTGGCATCGAGGATCTGGAATGCCCAGAGCAGCGGGATGTGAATGCCGCACCAAATGTTCCCGGATAGATTCAGCCAACTCAGAAGTCGAAGAGGCAGGCTGAAATTGTGTTGGTGAACGTCAAGGCAATGGAAATGAGGAGGAAAAACGGAATCAAGACAAAGTAGGCCAGAATGAGTCGATGTTTCACCAGCCTCTTTATGTAGCGTGACTGAGAGTTTCAGTTAGAGATATATTATTGGCGAAAGGTGAGCAGTAGCTTGTGAATATCGGTTCATAAACAGATGTACAGCAGGCGCAATGAATCTTTTGTCAAGATATATAAACTGTGGTAGTTTGAGAGCGAACAGTGCAAGAATATTACTGTGCTCGGCTTTGCCACATGGCCGAGTCTGTATCTGCCAGAACAACATCCAATAAGTTCAAATCATGATGAAAATGATTAACGATGGCAGTAGATGTTGAATGAACAATATATTAAGACAAGGGTCAATGGAGCGTCAACGATTTGTGGTCTTGTAAGTATGGTAATTGAACAGTGATTTGGTCGCTGTTATAGACAACCAGTGTATTGGCAGCTTTGGTAGCTAAAAGAGACAGCAATGCAGTCACCGCCCCATTCTGAGAATGAGTGTCAACGCAATGTCAACGATTATCAGCTTTGCATCATGAGTAATTTATCTTCCGATTGGTTGCAGACATCCATTCAAGAGATATTGGCAGCCTTGAGGCACAAAACCAGCAGTGAGACGCTCCCTACTGCATCCCAAAATGAGTGTCAACAGAGTATCAACACTGTTAGGTCTTGCATAATTGGTAATGAAGGCATTGCGCAGATCTTCGCGCCCATAACTGTATTTTTGACCGCCTTGATTGGCAAAAATACAATCTATTAAAGAAAAATCACCGATTCCAAATTAATCGATATCTCAAACTGCAAAGTGACATGCAAAAACCTATTATTGGTTGTTGAAAATGCGATTTTGATAAGTTACTATTAACAAACTGCAACACCAAGAGCCTTATATGAATCTATGGATGGACCAGCTGGGAGATCCGCTGCCATCTGGCCCAATTCGGACATGACAGGAGTTCACCATCAAACCGTACCCGAGTTGACAGTTCAGATTTACTGACAACCAGTACCGCCAATTTGGCAATGGTTAGGTTTCAATCCGTACCTGGTCCCGAACCTTTGTCGACACTACTCCCAATCAATCTTTCCAGTGCTACCAGACTCTCAATTAGGTAATACCACCTAATGTATTAGTATAAGAGTAAATACAATAGACAGTACAGAGAAGTACATGTTCATCACAGGCCAGTAGCTATATATAGTTTTATACATCCAAATGTATATTGCTATAAATCAACTGTTGAAGACAATCTACTACACCTTGGGCAGAAATCCATGGGAAGCTTCCAACTAACAGTAAGTGTATTAATATACATATTGTGTACCCAATAAGCGATTTGCACCTTTGCCAATATTTTGAACATATATATCATCTACCCTCTGACAATTGACTTTACACACGTTGTACCTTCCAACTCAATAGACATGCTGCAGTGTTCTCTTTCCAAGGTGAGACAAAATTGAATGTATTGAGTTCATGAATGTTAAAGTACTTGCTATCTGAACAATTGAGTATAAATGAATCATAGATTCTATAGAGATATAAAGAGATTACAGCTAAAAGATGTATCAATAGGAAGAAACAACAATTGGATTTCGTAATAATAAATACATTTTTAAATTAATTCGAATTATATTCCAATTTTTACCCAGAGGCATTCAAGCAGATTGACAGAATTTACAACAATCTGAAATCATGAAATAATATATTAAGTGTTCAATATTATTCCTAAACGTATTAAAGAATGTATACTATTCCATTTGGAACAAACATAATAAAATCAATGGAGCAGTTGGACATTGTATATTGAAATAGACATTGAAGGCTGAAATCACCATCGATAACATTGTTATTATACGAATTGGTAAATTCTTGATCTGGTATTAGGTACTGACAGAAGATATGAATATGTTCCCCATACTATGATATTAGTATGCCATTGGGTAGTAGATAACTATCAACTAATTAACACAATACAAACTAATTAAAACAACCCCAGCTGGTGAACACAAAATAAACTGACTGACATTCCCCCAACGAATTGACATGACAAAGAATTGAATGATTTGAAATCAAATCATAAATGCAACGATATTATTGCAAAACGCAGATTATATTCACAGCAAAATTGAATAACAGAGCCCATGCAGAATCCAGTTACATGAAAGTATCTGCTGGTTATAATATTGTATAGCATTGAATTAGATTATAAGTGGAGATTGTATAGTTCAAGAAGCATAGTTGGACTTTGGACTAGAGTTTGAAGAAATTTCTGGATGAACAACTTGCATTTCAATACTGCAGGATATAGAAGATCAGTTGAGACATAGTAATCAGAGAATATTGTTTGATTGTATATATTGTTTGGTCTTCGAGAATAGACTTTGTATACTTTATACCTTATATTTTACCTTATAATACTCACTTAGCTATGCTTTAGTCAATTGGCCTGTGATATTCATTTAACCTGGCTACTCCAGTTGGCCCTACATTGTAAGCTAAGTCTTGCAATATATACTTAGAGTACTCTGATTTGCATTTTTTGTTAATACTGTACAAAGAACCTCACACAATATACAAGGTTATAGACAAGCAGTTATCACATTGTATTTCATATAATGTAAACTATGTTATAACTATTACTTGTGCACTCACCCTTTCCCCAGTATATGATTTTTATTTATTATTTATAAATATTTTTGTACAAGAAATTGCACAATAGTTAAATATAAAACAAAGTACTATTTGCAGAGTAAAAAAAATATAAACAACATTGCTATCTTGAATGAATGGTCACTAGTCTTGCAGCCACTGCTCAAGCTACACTCTTCTTTGCTGAGCTAAAAGCTATTTACTATATATTGAGCCAATAATAAACCAACAAGAAACTGTATATACAGAAGTGTGGGGGTGGGTAGACAGACTCTAAAGTTGCTTCTAGTCTGACTTCCACTATTCTTTACCACTTATATATCCCTTTCTCAACATTTAATTTCATCTGGTACTTTTCAAGCTCAGACCCCAGTATCTGCTAGCAGCTGGCTGCAGATATGGGGTTCTGATTGCCTTCATTTTCACAAAGGTTGCAAAGCTGTCTCAGGCACTAGTACCATATACAATGAATATAGGATTCAGAAGTAATTGTACACAACAATTGGAATTACATCTGTTCAAAACAAAGATATTTTATACATCTGCAGCTATATATTTAAGTAAACTCATACTCAGTTACTGAGATATGATATGTTAGTTCTGTTCTATTTCATACACATTGCGTATTGGCAAGGTCCATGCCCATTGGTGCAAAGCACGATGTGTCCAAGGCCAGGTACATATGTGTTACATACTCACTGGGAATGTCAAAGCGCTGTAATTTGAATCAAATATTTTACCACTGACTGCTCCCTATACCCTCACTTGTTGTCACATGCAACTTTTCCCCTAATGCCATACTTCTACTGCTGAGCATCAGGATAAGTACCATTATACAATATTCAATCTTTTAGTTATCAGTTAAATTTTGCTCACTACAATACACTAGTTTACCCCTATAATCAACCATATCAAGTATGATGTAACTGATAGAAATTGAAGGCCTACTCAGCTATTTTACCTTCAATCTTCCTTCCATGCCTTCTAATAATTCTTTCAATAAGAAATTGCAGTTATCTATAATACATGCAACCATCACAATGATACAATGGCCATTCCCCTAAGCAACCCTGATTGTCAACCAACAAGTGAAAGTGCTTCCGCTGGTCGAAAACTACTATGAGAATGATTGGGATGATAATGACAACTCTCCCAATGAGGATGAAGATGTCAGCAAAGGTTTTCGCCACAACACAAATGAGGCTAGGCCTCAGCAACAGAGAGGGCCAGGAATCAAGGCTACCACACAATCTGAGATTGCAGCTATGGGAAAGTCACCGGAAGAACAGCAAGAGATGTTAAACAATAGCATCCAGCAGTATATACGACATTGTATGAAGAATGCCAAAGTGATGGAAATGATTAGAGAATGCTGCAGAAAGTATATTTGACAAGAAGTGAGGGAAATGAAAAACCTTGATATGACCCATTCAGAACAGTACTACAGTGGAGCCAATGTGCTTGGTAGTTTTCTCAACATGTTACAGTCTATCATGCAGTCCCAAGTGCACCAATTCCCAGAGAGATTTTCACAATGTCAGGTAATGAAGCAAGCCTTTACTGCCCATGGAACAATTGTCTGGTTGGTGTACAGAGACAGATAAAAGATACCTGATCCAGTGGTGTGGCTTTGGGACCTAAACTGGGACTAGGATCTATCTTCGGACACCACTGGGATCTTTAAGGCAGAACTGAAGGTGATATATAGAGATAAGAACCAGAAACTCAGTGTAGCAATAAAGTGGATGATGGACGTCCTGTAAGGTAAAATTCAATAGAATAGGAAGTGCCCCAATCAATTCAATACATATAGATTGGAAGTGGAATACCTTCTGCTAGACAACAATCGTTTTGAAAATAGCTTGAGCAGACTATGTGCAGAACGTATGTTCATGGTTGAGCAGTTAATATGATAAAATTGATGATTCAGCTGCATTGAAAAACATTTCCATGGTGCCTCTGATTTACAATTGAAGTACAATGGTAAGATGCTACAACAGCAACAGCCATATTGAGAGCAATAGAATTGGGGAAAATCACCTGAACAACAGGGCAACATAAAAACCAACTTCTGACCATCCATATCTGAGCCAGTGAATGCACCAAAGGTGAAATGATCAATGGTGGATGAGGTTAAGAGATGCAAGTCCACAACTTGGGTTTCACTAATGCTCTATGAAATGTGGAAGTTGGAAGGAAACTGTATCTGCTGGAAATCACACAAATATTAAACATTCCTGTGAGGGATATATATATCCAAACCACCCTGATGATGTCACTCCCCCTGGACTCTGCCAACTAATTCAATGCCAGTACTCTGTTGACTGTCAACAACCAGAAAAATAACTTACCTTACCAGGAGTCTGGCATGGCTGGATCAAATGGATGTATCATAGCTTGAACTGCAGTCATTTGGTAATAGGGTGTTGTTGGCAACATTGAAGGAAATTGGACTACATCAGATTTCACTAAGGCGAAGGGATGTCTGAGAGAGTCCAAACATTTTGGTATGGAGTCAATCCTTGTACTGAGTGGAAAGACCAGGTTCATCAGATACTGTGCACCAAATTCCGATATGAGATCAATATGGACAGTACCAGTTTGCAGATGCACTCTACCATTTCTGTGTTACAAGCATTTATATTACTTCACAGCTTTTCAATTGACATAGACTTTCCCACAATGCAGAGAACATCACAACTCATGGCGTTCACCATTAGCTAATCTTGCACACATGGCAGTGGCAACAGACATCGATTATAGACCAGTATCTAGATTTGTTTGCCTCATTCTATCCAATGGAGGTGCAGGTTGTTCTGAGCAGGGCATACAATCTAGTGCTAAGAATACCTTGATTCAGAGCCCACAAGTCAGAGATTGATTGGACACCCAGTGAATTCACTCTGCACAAAACCCCATCTGGCGAAGGGTAGGAAAGTAGATAAGGTATGAGTGTTGAGTTGTACAAGGGACAGGAGAATCAATGTACTAATTTCTGTTCACCAGATATTAGCAGAAGATAGCCAGTAATCAGCAGAACATTAGAGATCCCTGATGATCCAACTGCATTCGAATGGCAGAGTCATAGGGACAGCCCTACATCAGCTATTCTAATACACGGAGTAACCATATTCCAGGATATTGTAGCCCGAGATGACAACATAATGATATTTGCCAACAGCATACGTTAATGTCATGGACTACTGGGAGCAAGTATACAGGTCACCACATTGGATAATCCAGGTGAGATTTAGAGTATCAACTTAAGTGCGGGAAGAACAAGCAGAGAGCAGCAGATGTGGTTGCAGCAGAAAATCATCCTCGGGTCATTGAATTGCAGCTTCATGCTGGCCAGGTTCCAATGGGAAGTTGCTAGACCGGTGGTATTGGGCTCATTCCTCTGTGAATCACTTGATCCACAATTGACTGATTGTGTTTCCCTATTATCATTCAAAGAGACTGATGCACATCTGAGGAAACCAGTACTGTACTTTCTGATCACAATGGACCTATCCCTGGGAGATACAAAGACTGCATGGATGCTTTCAGCAAAGATATGGGAGAGACTGTTGCAACACACTAGCCAATCAACTGTGCAATCGATCTGCAACCAGTCATCAATTTACCAATCACTAGAATCTACTAAGTTTCATAGGTTTAAGTGACAGCACTGACCACCTACATCAAAATACAACTATTCAATGGATTCATCCGGCAATTGTCTTCACCTGTGGCAGCAGGAATCATTTATCTGACAAATAAGGATGGTAGCCTATGGCAGTATGATGGCTGCTGAGCTGTCAATCAAGCGACAGTGAGGACCCAGTATTTGCTCCCACTAATCGTAGGGATGCTCGACTGGTTGAGCAGAACTCACATCTTCATTGGACTCGACCTCCAGAATGTTCACAATCATATTGAAATTGTCAATGTCACTGGCTACCTAACTGCACATTATGGTCAATAGAGCCTATTTAAGTTTGGCGATGTGCCGCTTCAATTAATAAATGTACAAACCACCATCCAAGGTTACTTTATACAGTCATTACATGCTAATATCAGTGACATCCATGTGAATGGCACTGATGATAGTGCACTAGCTAACTGATAAGAATGAGCACCGAAAGCTGGTGTTAACTGAACTAGTCGGACTATGAGAGTGTGGTCTCTGGGACAATGCTGAAAACTACTATATTGGAGTATCAGAGGTCAACTATGTCAGATATGTTATCACCCCACATGCGTTCGGCACAGAGCAAGAACACACATACTTGATCCCAGACTAGCCTACCCCGCGATCAGTTTCAACGAGTAGCTGCATCATTGTTACACAAACTGATACCAGAACTTCATCCCAATACATGTGTACCGCAACCCTGAATATCATTTCAACTGAAATATATCAATATTTGCAGAATGCCAATTGAGCTCAAATCGGCATGGTTTTGGTATGCAGATCTCAGATGTGAGATGTTTGAAACTGGCTTTACTAATCCACCCATTCATGATCATTCCAGCCTTGCAAAACAAACTCATTCTCCAACTGATGCAAGCCACCTCACAATTCCCCGCATTCACAACCAGCTGGATGGTTATGGGTTTCTTGGGCTGATACCTGCTCGCTCTGAAAGATTTTTTCCAGCTGGACAGGAGTATAACACATGAAATTGGGATCTCATAGCCATTATGGAGATCATGAAGCAATGGCAGTACCAGCTCACGAGTGGGAGTGATGAGAACATCATGAAATGTAGCCACCAGAACTTCAAGTACCGCCAACTGTCACAAGTGCTTTCTCAATACCAGGTAGTATGGGCAGAGAATCTCTCTTCATATACCATTATGATTGTACATGTACATTGTAGAAACAACCCTGCTCAGTGACCACGGACATGACCTGACTATTTAACCAGCATTCAGAGTTTGATTGCAAATCATTTGGTGAGCTTGGTGGTGATGAACATCCCTGAATCATGTAATGACCTACTAACAGAGATCAACACCATTCTGGAATATCTCTTGTTAGATAGAAACATTTGACCACGCTTGGTCAATAATCCAATCAGATCGGATAGGAGGCAATGCAGATAATTCAACAGAGCTCCGACCTCTGAGAGGATGATCTTTGGGCATGCTACTTCCCAAAACAACCTGACAAGCATTTTTCATGATTATGTTGAATGTGGTGACCACAGCACCTTGAATATTCCAGAACCTGTTTCATAAGATTTTTATTTGCCTGTGAGTCAGTAATAGATATGGAAGTACACTGCTGGCTGCAAGTTAGGCCACTGACTCAAGGCACCACCTCACAGAATCTATAAACTCAACTGGCTACTGTGATTGCCTTCTCATTGTTCGGTGGAACTTAGCAGGCATTTTGTTACTGATCTGCCATTGTCAACGCGTTAGGTTACACTGAATCCTGAGTAATGGTCATTGATTTGAGTGAAATGGTAATCGACTTCCCCTGCAGTCAGGATATTGGCTCCTCAGATGTAGCATGAATGTATCATGAACACACCATCTGCAAATGTGGTGCGCCAGACAATATTTCCATCAAGTGCAGCAAACATGTTACAAGTCCATTTTGGGACGGATTTTGCGCTGACAATATTTTCAATCCCCGACGGTCAACTGCAAGTAACCTACAGATCAATGTTCAATGTGAATGGCAGAACCCCACAACGGGGTAGTTCATGCAAGACTGTTCCAACTACAAGCAGAACAACTTGGTCGAAATATTACCACTGGCAGAATCTACATTCATTTATTGCACTTACCATACCATATTGTTGACTCCTCTCTGGGCGAACTATAACTACCATCTTATGATGCAATGCAACTTACCACATCCTCCCAGACTCAGATCTCAGTGGTAGGCATTCAGAGACTCACTGAATTCAATGGGAAAATTTACCTGAATCTGAAGCTCTATAGTCAAAGTATGCCACAGGGAGAGTTAAGAATATTGAAGTAGGAGATAATGCATGAATTTGAACTAGAAACTTCGTAACATCGAGAGCTTCAACACAACACAATGACAAGTGTACTGGACTGTATACAGTAAATATAATACTTAATCAGAATGCTTTCACATTGGGCAGGCCTAGTACAATCAACAACAACATCATCTGCATATCATTTCTCAATCGGTATACACTGCTGGTCATGGACTAACAAACTTCCACATCTCATAAAATCATTGTGGACAGTATGGAGAATAGGGAAATCAATACATATTCAACTCAAGGTGGTGGTATCGGAAACTGATTTACTTCATCGAATCAGATTGCTACAAGCACATTTCTACAACCTGGGACCCAGTGGAGCATCTTGCGCATGACCCAGATCTAGTTGACTGGTATCACTGGGAGCAATCCAATGGTCCAACGGAAGTAGAGGCACAGAGCAGTCAAGTGGACATTCAGAGTATGTTGAAACAGTTTTGACATGTCATCTGTTTTTGTGTTTCATCATGCACACCACAGTGAATGGGATCCTGCCCAGGTATAAATGGTGATGGCTTGGGTTTTGCAACCTCTGCACCCAATTGTGGATGGAGTACAGTAATGGGTCAGACCTGCTAAAAGGTTACCATATTTTGCAACAAGATTGTGGAAGATATTTATTTCTACAATGGCATACATCGATGAATGGGTACTAACTTCATACCAGCAGATGTAGCTGAGGAGGCCTGCAACTAAACAGGGGTATTATGTACCCATCAGATTCAAGCTGAGCAGTGGAAAGTAGAATATAGCCAAGAATGGATAAGCCTGTATCACAGTCATCACCAATGCCACAGTATTTACACCTAGGTTGAATAACATTCCACCAACTTTTTGGAATACCCTACCTTCCTCTCAGAAGACATTATAGGACAAATACTATATCTGTACTGCTGAGGGTATGTGTATGCGAGATTACTAACTGATAATGACCATGGTTATTATTTCGACTATATTAGTCAATTTCATCTAGTTGCTCAGTATGAAACAGTTATATCAGCAGTCTGGCTGCTGAAATGTACCAACTGCATCTAGCATCCTTTTGATATTGAAATATCTTATCACAACAAATATCAACAGATTATCTGCAAAACATTGTCAAGTATCATGGAATAAAATTGAAATTTTTCTCTCTGTAGCCGTATCTCACACAGTACACTTATAAGAAATCTTACTACCATGTTAGGATCTGCTATTCTTGCAAATATCTGGAACTGATCCCAAAATGAGTTATTTGTTATGATATATCACAGAAGCATTGATAGTGGACACAATATGCTCGGATACTGCAAAGTTGTATTTTCCATTCGATTTAAAATTCATATTCATGGTTAATCGGTTGTCCCAGGAGTTCCAGGGTGTTCTTGACGTTGTACCCCCATAGAATAATGAATTTACAAGACATATTGAATGTATTAATAGGTGTAGATAGGTATTCCGTATTTTTCGAATTGATTTGGAAGCAATTATTAGAAAATCACTATGCTTTCTACTTTCGAATAGTCATTTGTATACTTGTTTGTCCTAAGTATCATGCCATTAATTCTATGTAAGGTGCTTTAATAGTACTGCTGAAACAAATATTGTCAACTTAATACATCTAAATCCAGATTAAATATTTTATACTGATGTAGATTACTACTATAACTGTATATGAACCCAAATTTCTATCACAATGGTTTTAAATTATGATTCGGTATCAGATCATGTCAGACTTTTAATATATACAATACCACATCTTCAGTTTGAAGTCTTTGGCTAAGGAATTTATAAGTGTAGGTTCAAGAATGAAAAAATATATCTAATCCAGTGAATTCATCTCCATACTACTCTATTAGCTGATGGCTATATATGGTATCCTGCCTTGTATAAATCTGAAATGCAATCAATATTGACTATTAACCATTGAACATATGAATTAATTTGAAATATTCCTGGAATATTACAATCTAGTCAATAATATGCTCTAGAACTCTGATATAGATACTATAAATCAAATTTGGATTAATCAGTATCATTTGTAAAACTTAAGTTATACTACAGAGGAAAGTTTCTGATATTGTTACTTCTCATTTACAACATTATGAGGCGTACCATTATATATATTGTTGATATACTGGATGGTGGTATTTACAATTCGACAATGCAACTAATGAAATTTATACACGTACCAAGATGCATTACTATTGCAGTCGAATACTCTAGAAGTAGTGCTATCTGGATTACTTGGTACTTGGATCACCGGAATGTGAAGTGTTGGAAAGATGTTTTCCATTCGGATATATATGATAGAAATACAGTTCTATATCCTGTCATTTGTACAGATTGCAATGATATCCTACCATAACAAACATTGCAAATAATTAAAGAATAGATAATACTTTTGGTAAAGGGTAATAACGGAAACTTGTAACCCAAGCCCAAGTAAGTGCCACTGTATGTAGGTATCTGCCATGGCACTTAGATCTGTATCGAATATCAAACCACCCAGAGCTTCATATATACTCACTTGCTCTTGTGTGTAACCTCATTACAATGTCTTCTCTGTGCAGACAAGCATAGGGGTACATGCCATGACATGATCTTCGATTACCTATCGGTTACATTTGACAGACAGGGATGAATGAGTTTTACCCCTAATGTCCGAAAAGAACACCACCGACAAAACAGGCACAGCCTGCACATCAATCATACCCTCAATCATCAGCAATGCCTCCTAAGCATGCTACCAGAGTTGAATTGAGCTTGGCTAGTCCAGGTGTGAGAACGGAAAACCTATACTCTCCTCTTGGCTGATTAACCACTTCTCTCACCCGACGATCCTCTGTACTTCAGGTGGATGCAATCTACCAAGAGAGTGAACATGACAAGGAAGAAGACACTGCCGACATGCACGATGACATAACGGACAGTCTGGGCAACAACTGGAGCAAATCAGATGTAACAACACAATGCAGGATTGCGCCTATGTGAAAGACGATGGACGAACTGTGCAAAATGCTCAACATTGCCATCCAACACAATACTCCACTATGTTCTCAGAATGCCAAACCGATAGAAGCAAACCAGGAATACCGCAGAGAGTCTATTCAACCAGAATCAACAAATGCAAAAATCCTCCATATGGCCCATCCTGAACGGCACTGCAGCAGAGCAAATGAGTTTCATAACTCCCGGAACAGATTACATTCTACCTTCCAATCCCATGTGCGCATATTCCCATACACATATCCTAACAGAGTTTAACATACAGCGAATCTTCTCACCATATTGAACAATCATCCAGACCTGGCACAGGGCCAGACAGTAATAGCCGACCCAGTAGAGTGGCTTCAATAACACTGGACAGAGTCAGATCCCTGTTTGCAGACATTGATTCGTCACCGCAGTAATTCAAAAGATGTATAATGATAAGGACCGGAAACTCGAAGCTGCAAGCGTGTATATGACTGACTTCGTACAATGGCCATATGAACCAGTGAGAGTCTATGCCAATCGATGCGGAGAAGATTAGAGAGCAGCCGGACGGCCCCAGCAGGATAACAGTAACCTTTATGAAATCACTTACAGCTGTCCCAGAGCAGGACTCAAGTCCAAGATCAAGCTGTTGACCAAAATGAATGCAACATTTCACAGCGCGGAAGAGCTTTTCAACCACGCTGGAGATTTAGAAGTCAAGCTGGATTGCAAGAATCCTCCACAGCAAAAGAAGCCAGGAGGATGACCTGAACAAGGCAGCAAGAAACACAACTTCCGACCACTCACAGCTGAGCCAGCCACAACACTGAAGCCAGATAAATCAAAGTTGTTCAAGGATAATAGTCTCACACCCCCATCTCGGGTTATGCCAGAGCTCTATGATACCCAGAAGTCAGAAGGAAAATGAATTCATATACTGTAGGTTACCCAAACGTAAAACATTCAGGTGCATATAATATACACGTGCCAACTTCCCTGCAGACCTTGCTCCTTCAGGAGTCTAATAACAAATTGAATGCCATCACTCCATCAACAGTTCGCAACCGAAAAACTATCTTACCTCTTTCGGTATCTAGCTTGGCGACAGAGCATAGACAAATTCAAGGTTAGATTACACTTATCAGACTATTTGGTGTTGAGTGTAATATCAGATGAAATTCAACTGCATCCGATGTCATCAAGGCCATGGGTTGTCTTAAAGAATCCGAAAGCTCTCTTCCTGAGTCAATATGTATGCTGAACATCAAGACTTGATTCATCGCAGATTTTCCGCGAGGTTCAGCTGTGTGACTAACCTGCAGGATTGCAACAATCACGTGCAGTTATCCACTGCAGTGCTACAAGTATTTTCATGGCTCCTCAACTTCTCAGTAGACTCGGACTACCCATCAAAGCCACGCACATCACAACTCACAACCTTGATTGCATGGTGAACATGTATGCAAGGAAGAGTCCCAAAATGGCGATGACAGTCCAATATATGGAACACAGAGATCTGGTCTACGAACTGGAGGTGCTGGTCGTCCCAATACGGGTGTGTTATCTAGTACTCTGATCACCATGGTTCAAAACCCACAAGCTGGCCATCATTTCGACTGCTGGTAAATTAACTACATTTAGAACTCGAACTGGCGAAGGTGAGTGACACAGATCAGGTATGATTGTGCAGTGGTATAAACATCGGAATGACAACAGTACTAATGCACCACTGCTAGACATTGGCTGGAGTACGCTGACATTCAAATCAACATCGGAGATCCCAGTGGATTGAGCTGGATAACTTAGGGACAGTGGTGAGGATAGTCCTACTGCAGACATTGATTAACTCAGAGCATTCGCATTCAAGGATCTCTGAGCTAGTGATGGGACCGTTGAGGCATTCACACTGTGAATCGGGAATGCACTGGACTGCTGGGATCGACTATAGTGGTTACCACATTGGACGATCCAGGTGCGAAATCGACTTTCCATCCAACAGCCAGACAAGCAAGCAGGGAATAGTGGCAGTTGTTGCGGCAAAACAGAAACCCCGCACCGGTATACTTCAATGACTCCAGCCAGCCCACCAAGTGGTGATCAGATGTCGTTAGACTAGGGGGGTGTGGCTGGCAGCTGGGTGAACAACTTGATCTGCGGGTCCCTGGTTTCCATCCCCATCATCTTTCCAAATCCCAAGTTGGAGATAGAGGATCATGCACAAATGCTGAACAAGGAATTGTACCTACTGATGATGGAGGTTGCATCCCCTTCAAATACCAGGACTATGTGGACATGCTCAGCAACGACATGACAAAGACACTCACACTGCATGGGCCAATTCACCAGTCGATCGATCCGGAACCAGGCTTCAATTTCTCATATGGCAAAATCTACGATCTTTCAGAAGTTCAGTTGAATACCCTCTAGGCCTACACGACAACAAACCTATCCAATGGATTAATTCAGTGATCATCATTGCCTAGAGTAGCACCAATCTTATTTACCAAGAGGTAGGATGACAGACTGCTGCTGTGTAAGGTCAACCAAGCTCTCAATGCAGCCACCATTACGAACTGATACTGTCTCGGACTGATCTCGGAGATGCTCATCAGGTTGCACGGAGCACTGATGTTCATCAATCTGGCCATCAGGAATGTCTATCACCTCATCCGAATCAAGGAATGCGATGAGTACAAACCCACATTTAGGTCACAGTACAGGCTGTTCAACTACTGAGTCATGCCGGTCGGGTTGATGAATGCACATGTTGCTTTCCAAGCCCACCCCAACCACTATTTACAGCTGCACATTGACGACTCTGCTGTGTCCTACCTTGATAATATATCAATCTACTTAACCAAGGAGGAGGAGTACAAAGAGTAGGTACAACAGGTGCTGGAATCACATTAAGAGTACGGGCTCTGCAACAAACCTGAAAAATGCAATTTTGGCATCTCAGAGGTTGCCATTCTTGGATTTGTGATAAACCCTGATGATATAACCTTCAAATCAGACAGAATATCAACCACTGAGGAGTAGGCAATGCCCAAAGCCATTACAAAGAAGTTGGTTCTTGCGCTGGCGAACTTTTCAGGCGGATCATTTGGACTTATAGACAGGTAACAAACCATTATCAAACATACAACCGAAAGTACAGAATTCCAGGATATCGAAACAGGTCAAATGGACATGGAGTCAGGATATTGAACTCATGTACAGGAAGTTGAAGTGAGCTTTCACCAATGCACCCATTGTCAATCATTTCGAACTGGCTGTTGCAAATATCCTGCAAAATTGATGCAAGCGGCTTCGCAATCACTGGCATTTTGAACTAGTACAACCGTTTTGGGATTCTCAGACCGGTCAACTTCTACTCTCGACAATGCTCAGCTGCTGTACAGAACAACAACATGTACAATTGGTATCTCTTGGCCATTGTGGAGACTATGAAGCCATGGTATCACTACCATGAGGGAGCAAATCATAAAAACCTCATACAATGCACTGAGAAGAACCTGGAGTACTTCCAAACGTCCAAATTGCTCTCCTGGTGAAAGGCTAGATGTGCGGAGATTCTCTCTTTGTACAACTTTGTTCTCAAATACCCGGAAGGCAAGATGAACCCAGTGGACACACCATCATGACACCTCCACTATGAAATCAACCTTGACCATGCGACTGCATCGCACCTGGCCACCTTAGCAGCGACCAGCATCACCGAATCAAATGGTGACCTTCTAGCGGATTTCAAGGCAGCCAACAAGACTGACTTTGTAGCCACAGAAATACTACCAACTATGTCCAATGTTTCTGTCTCAAATGAGAGACAGTGGAGATCAATCAACGGAGCTCTAACTGATAAGAGGATACTATATCTGCTCATGGCACTGCACAGTTCAGCGATGAGCCTTTTCGATGTCAACCCTGAATCTGGTCACTTCAGAGCCTGGAAGACTGCCATGCCCGCATCAATAGCTTCTCATTGGCCTCTGATGGAGTCTGAGATACAGAAGTATGTTGCTGGCTGTGAGTTGTGCCATCGAATCAAAGCACTGCATCACACATCGTATGGACACAACATCCCACTGTCACCACATATTTGTCCCGGGGAGGGACTTGCCATGAATTTCGCTACCCACTTGCTGCAGTCAACGGCATTGGGATACACCAGAATCTTTGTAATAGTCGACTGTTTGAATAAAATGGCAACCTACCTCCACTTCAGAAAGGACATTGATTGGGCAGAGCTATTACAAAGGATTTTTGAACACATGATTGGCAAATGTGGTGTACCAGACATTCTCACCACCAATCAGAGCAAAGACTCCTGCAGTCAATTTTGGAACCGAATTTGTTCCCTCCTCAGTATCAATCATCGATTCTTAGCCACTTGTTACCAAGTGAGGCACAGTCATACCCAGCAGCAGTGCCAGACAATGGAGCAGTACCTCCGACCCTTTTGAACCGATGAGCAGGTCAACTGGGTTGAACTGGTATGGTGGGCAGAATTTGTGTACAACAACTCCATCCACCATTCCACACAGATAACACCCATCTGGGCAAACTAAACTATCATCCTACAATGCAATTGAAGCCGCCCAGGAACCCCAGTTTCAAAACACAGGTGCAGGCAGACTGCAGGACGGCATGCATGGAAGATACTCACCAAATTCTCTGGGCAAACACAATCAAGACTCAGCAGTGGCAAATAAAGTAGGCTAGCAAGAAAGAGATGACATTTGTGGTTGGAGGCAAAGTATGGGTATTGACCAGAACGTTGTGAACACTTGGGTCATCAAAGAAGCTTGATTACAAGTGTACAGGACTATATACAGCAAGTAAAACCATTGATAAGAATGGTTACAAACTACAGTTGCCAGCTACAATGTGGAACCTGAATGTTTTCCATGTGTTACTCGTTGACCATTATTTAGCACTGAACAGAGGACGACCATTGTCAGAACCACATCGAGTGATATTCGAAGTAACAATGGAGTCCAAACTCAACCCCATACTCGACTCTAGACAACACTATCAGAAGCTGCATTATCTCTTCCAATGGGCCGGTTACAACCACATAGGCATCAGCTGGGAACCAGCAGAGCACCGTGAAAATGCCCAGGATCTTCATTAGCAAGTCTCACCATGTGCATACAGATTGGCCGCATGAGTTAACGAAGAGAGTTTGGGGGTGGAGGTATGGAGGTCACGGAACACGTTTGAACTTTGCATTCGTTCTCTCGTTTCTCTATTATGTTCTCTTCTAGTTGGATCTCGGCCTGGTATACATTGCATTGTCATGGGTTTTACCACCTGTCACTGGAGGTGCAGATTTCGCATGCACCACATCCACCGAAAGGTTGCCAATGAGCTATACCGATCAGTTGATGGACTTATGGGTTCGTAATATTGCATCAGTAGTGTCATTGTTTCATTTCTGGTTTTCCCATCATTTTCTTATACTGGTTTTGGCAGTCCAGGAGGTCTGCACCAAACGAGAGGGACACTGTAACAGTAATACATAACCCAAGGCTGGGGAAGTACCACTACATATATGCTGCCGCTCCAGCACTTAGATCCGTATCGAATAAGTTATCACTCAATTGTACATATATACTGACTTGCGCTTGGGTGCAACTGTAGTACTGTCTTAGATATCGGCTGTCAAGCGTACAAGTATGTACCTTTACAAGAATTTCTAAATTATGCTTCTATTACTCATAATCAACATAGTCTGTAGTCCACTCAGATTGTGATACTGAATATATACCCCAGTTAGTTGATTAAGAAACTTTACCATCCACAGTGCAAATTGACTATAGGCTATACTACTTGTTCTGTGACATAGATATAACCCAGCGCTAGCATCTTGGATCTCCCTTTATAATGCGCTGTCTATAGTTATGTATAACTTATTCATTGGGATCTATGTAAATGCCTATATAAGTGAATATGACCAAAAGCCAAAGATATACCTATATCTATTTTTACTATCAGCAGTTTGCACTTGTACACTTGTGCAGTAAACACTACTGCAGTGACTCCACTTGAGAGCCTACTTGTGAGCATGCTTGAAATTCTATTTAAAAGTTTACTTAATAGCATACTGGAGAGACGACTTAAAACAGCTGCCCTTGGGAGATCTGAGTTTGGGAGAGCTACACTTTGAAAGAAGCATTGTATTCTATTGGAATCATTTGGCCGATGGACAATACTGATTTGGTGGAAGTATTGGCTGAGAAAAGGCTTGTGGTCTGTGGAAGCTTTAATACAGATATCGACATAGCTAAGCTACCTGTCTAAGTACTGCTGATACTATTGCCATCATCACCTACACCATCACCATCAACATCATCAATATCAGCATCATCATAACTATCCCTGGGATAACTGCTCATACTTATACCCATAATTGATGGGAAACAGGTAGCAGTTGCCCCTGGGAATACTGATTTGGAGATCTGCTCTTCTGAAGGTCCAAATTGTTAAATTGCAGTAGAATCCAAGATCGCAATAATCAAAACCATAATCATGAGGCATCAGAAGAGCTCACTAAATTAGCCATACTAATGATCAGATTCAGACTATGATATTGACTAATGTCATCAGTTTGGCCACCATATACCTTTTACCACCAACCCCCTGCCATCTGTCACCTCCCACCAGCCGTATACTATAAGACACCTGCAAAATACAACTCACTACATACCACTGGTGTTATACACACAGTTGTTGGTATCTCCCACTTAGCATGTTTCGGGAACAAGTCCTCAGTATTATATAACGGACCATATATTCATGTGAGGTTGGAAGTGTCTTACCTCTAACATGTGCAATTGGGAGGGTAGAGCTATATTTGCTTGGAGTGTACCATTGAGTGCAATTGGAAGTATACTTTGCAGTATGAGCAGAACTATACTGCAGAGCAACTATGAGGTATAGTTGTAAGCATGCTCAAAGGTATACTGGGAGTGTACTTGGAGGTGAAGATTTGACCACACTGTCAATTAGACTGGATGTGTACCATCAAGTGGGATGGGGAGTATACATTTGAGCATACTTTGATGGGTTCAATAAATTATACTTGGTATCTTAATATCTAGTTCGTTGAATA
>Ga0307515_10004590_pt1 | contig 28414 bp, 13 predicted proteins | sample 17_EM_MG_FD_194513 | JGI IMG/M metagenome (GOLD analysis project Ga0307515, IMG submission 194513) | Populus trichocarpa ectomycorrhiza microbial communities from riparian zone in the Pacific Northwest, United States - 17_EM | ecosystem: Host-associated > Plants > Roots > Unclassified | place... | reverse complement strand
ATTGCCAAAAGTCAGATTATCGTAATATTACACCAAAAAAGGCTTGATTAAGGGGTGTAGATCGTAATGTAGAGGTTATCGTTATATACCCCATATCGTATTAAGGAGATTTTACTGTAGTGCGTTTTCAAGCATTTGCATGCACCGGTCTATCAGCTATGCAACACCACCCTGCCGGAATCGACAGAAAACGATCAAGATCATCGATAGACCATGGACGCAATACCGACCACAAAAGATTGCATCTATCCGAGGAGGTTCAAATCCCAGCCTTGTCGTGCTCTCCCTCTGGTAAGGTGTTCCAGGAGTTCCCTCCTTATCATAATGATCTAGGATTGGAGTTTGAAGGACAAGGACCTCCTGAGGTGCATGCCATGACGGATATTTACACCGACTCCCGAGATGCACTGCTGCACACCACTTCCCCTACGCTTCCTGACGCTGGTACGAACATTGGTTCTGGAGGAAAGAACCCTTTACTTGATAGAACCCTCGCTAACCTCTTCTTAGCGAACTCCGGCGCTACGACGGGTGGTATAGCAGGTGAGAATTATAACGCTTGCTTTGGCATGGTATTTTATATCCGCTTAGTCCTCGCCATCAAACTCATGGGAAGTAGATTTACAGCACTGTGTCCAACCTGAACTTCGATGTTTCAGGAGCTGTGGGTAATCCAATTATCCATGTCCGGCTAGCACTACGAAGTAATGTTTTGACCGTTGGTCACCATCATTCCAAGGATTGTGCTGGACTCCTTGAGTTCCATGCAGCAAAAGCGCTAGCTGACTTATATGAGCGCTTCGACATAGTCTTTGACGCATATATACCAGAGCGCGCCGGTAGAACGGTGGATATCAAGAATGGACGTGGCCGGTCTTCAAAGATTCACATTATTGTCTATGGCATGCGCAAAGACACCGATGCAATTGGTAAGGTGCTCAGCGACGCCGATATCTTTCTGCAGCACCCCCAGAATCACGATAATTCTGTCACGTATGATAATCCGCATTATTTAATTCGGCCCGGTGGATATTTATCCATTCCAGAGGAGCACATGTCATCATCGCGGTCAACTAGGACCTCAGATGTACTTTCAGACGATGACCCTCTCAGGGGACGGATCGACGAGGTTCTGGACTCTGTGCAAGGCCCACAAGAGTACTTAGAAGTTGCAGCGAGTCCAAGGCTGGTAACTCCCTTGAAGAGGTGCGCTGCCTTGCCTACTAAATAGCAATATCTTACTAAATCATGTAGCTATCAATTAAAAGCCCTCTCTATGATGATAGAAAAGGAGAAAGGTGTGCTTGAGGGAAACCAGTTTGGGAGCCTCTGGACTTTAAATGTTCTACCAAGCGGGCAGATTAGGTAAGGCATTTATAATTCACCAAAGACCGAAGGATTTTTCTCTTCATTTGAGTTTGTAACAAGTACTAATCAGCCTCACTTGTTATACAGGTACAAGAACATTGTTACGAAATCTATACGCTCTAGCAAGCCCCCTCTTTGCCTTGGTGGGCTACTTGCGGATGTAAGCAAACTCCGCCATTTGGTAATTTAACATCTGATCAAGCTCAAGGAAATGGGCCTTGGGAAAACCTTAACAACCTTGGCCCTTGTTACAACATCTCTGGATTGGACAAACCGGAACCCCGCCAAATGTCGCACTACTCTTATTGTAACACCAATGTCTCGTAAGTGCACTATAATTTCACCCGCGACTGGCACTAGCACGGACTTACTTTGCGCTCAGTGCTTGCAACTTGGGAAGATCAAATAAAGACGTGAGTAACACAGACTCTGAATCCTCATGTCTAATATTAGTCTATAGACATATACACGATGGTGCGATCAAATGGAACGTATACCATGCCTCCGCGAAGGGGATGTTCTCAGAATTTGCGGACTACGACATCGTCATAACGACATATGACACCCTCGCCGCCGAGATGGCCGGTAAATCAAAGCGGGGCAAAGGGAAAGCGAGATGCCTTAAATCCTTTGAGTGGCATAGAGTTGTTCTTGATGAAGGTCAGTGACTATAAGTACCTAACCATAAAATGCTACAATTTAAGTCCAGTCATTGACGCCCAAGATTGTTGCAGCTCACCTAATTCGAAATGCATCCTCAGACCGTCATCGTGCTGTACGGCTTTTGAGAGCTCACCATCGCTGGTGCTTGACCGGAACGCCAATTTTCAACCGAGTCGAAGATTTGGGCTCCCTCCTCAGCTTCCTGCGTGTCCATCCCTTCGATTCTGCCTCTTTTGCTATCCACATAGCACGCCCGCTTAAGAGAAATCCAGAACAGGGGCTTGCGAACCTCAAATCCCTCATTCAGGCAACATCATTGAGAAGAACGAAGGCTTCGGTTCTTGGAGATCTGCAGTTGACTCCTCGAGTGAACAAAGTCGAAATTGTGCAGCTCAACCCAAGCGAACGGCGCCTCTACAACATGCTTAGGAAGGGGTTTTCGCAACTTTTAAACTCCTCTCCCGAAGAGAAGATAGCACCGGGGCGCGTGATTCAGACAATTACGAGGCTTCGCCAGTTTTGTAATCACGGTCGCGACCTATTTTCGGAGGACATGTTACGCAGATTTGACGAATTTGTCAATTATAAACAGTTAACGCAATCTCTGCTGGACGACCCAGAAGCTTGTGGTGGTTGTGCGGCAAAAATCACGAGCAAAGGGTTAGAGGACGTTGCCAGCTCTGCTCACCCTTGCGGACATCGATTTTGTAGCCCTTGTTTAGAGCAGAGACTGAGCGAAGGCGGACCGGAAAGTCAAGTTTGTCCCCTCTGTTGTGGGGTTGAACATCCGGGTCAGTACAGTCATCGAGACGAAACGGCAGAAAGTGCTATCAGCGGGAACACTTATGAGCCTTCATCGAAGGTTCTGGCGCTTTTACGAAATTTACGAGCGGAACGTGCCACGAGTGATGATGAACAACCTGTGAAAAGGTACACCTAGCCCTTTCTATTTGACGAATGATTCAGAATACACTAACTTTCCGCTAGTGTCATCATGTCTTCTTGGACGAAGATGCTAGACCTCATCGGAATAGCGCTGAGAATGAACGGATTCCAGTTCGAACGAATTGACGGAAGCAAATCAGACATGCAGAGAAGGAAATCGATTAACAATTTCAGAATGAATCCGGATTGCGATATTCTCCTAGCATCTCTCGGAAGCGCTGGGGTAGGGTAGGTATATCATTTCCCAGAGGATCCATGTTAAAGATCCACAATAATGCTAATACTTGCATACTGCCAGATTAGACCTTACTGCAGCTTCTCGTGTCCATCTCCTTGAACCGCTATGGAGTCCCATGGCGGAAGAACAAGCGATCGATCGAGTCCACCGTCTGGGTCAGACTCGAGAAGTAGTCGCAACACGCTACATTGTTCAAGACTCCATTGAAGAGGTAAGAAAGACTGAAGGCGTGTATAGAAAATGCTAAGAGTGGCAATTCCGCTACAGTATGTTGTTGAAGTGCAAAAGGTGAAGACAACGGTCATTAGAAGTTCTATCGGTGAAAGCATGCCCGGCGAGGTGGATAAGAAAATGGAGCATTTGATGAAGGTGAGTCTACTGTATAGCATTCCAAGGAATGAAGGACTAATTTTACATTAGTACATTGGTGATCTGCCATACGAGTGCTAGATCTTTGATTCAACATCACGGACCGTTGTCGCAGTGTTTGCGACAGATCACAACGCTCTATGTAGACTCTAGATCCGCCAGGATTATAGACCCTGTTGAATCTATAAAAAGGCTCAGCTAAGACTTCTATATCCTTATCTAACAAGTTTCAACCGTATTTTCTATACCAAGAGGTAAGACTGGAGCGTTCTGGGATCTGTAAAGCCTGTTTCCATTACCTGATAGTAGGACTCCGTGCTGTTGTTCTCTTCGTCTCGGAGACAAGAATGATCTCGATCGTCTGACGCTTGATCAGACGCTTGACCAGCCACTCCATCAGCCGCTTCTTCCAGTGATCTTATTGGACTGGGTTGGAGTGGATTTAACCCCCAAATCCACTCCATATAGTAAATAGGTGGTGGAGCTCCAGGACTCCAATACGGCTCCAGATTAATTATATACTATAAATAGTAAGTCTTAGCAGAGGGTAAGGAAAAGGTAAGGAAGGAAGAACGTACCAAATCAACCCCAAAATCACAAAGCTTCTAAATAAGAAGCTTCGTAATCTTCTACCTCAATCGACTCCTCAAAGGCAGCATATGCGTCCTCATCGTGGCTCTCATTCTCGCCCTCATCTGGCTCTATAACCACTAGCTCACCTGGCCCACCTGGCTCCTTCGGAGCTGCCTCCGCTGCTACATTTGCTGCCGCATTTACCGCCGCTTCTACTACCGCCTTTATAGCTTCCTCCATAGCTTTTTGGTACGCAGCAACTCGAGCCTTTAAGGCCTCCTTTGGTGATACCATTTGTGGTGTAGGCTCTCCCTCTGTAACTCCGACATCTGTATCGTTAAACGTGCCCTTGCGCGGAGGCCCATACCAGTGGCGGAGGCACTTATTGGCCTCAATAATATCTATTTGCAAGCGAGAGCGACGGTCCTCTAAGAGGATCTTGCAGCTGCTAAAGAGTCGCTCGCACTTATCTAATATAGGCGGTATTGTAAGTATATCAAGAGCAAACTGAGTAAGATCGGGCTGGCTCTTGTAGCGATCTAGCCAGTATTGTATAACGTTAAAATCGTCAGAGTTGCCTACGCTGAGGCAGTTCGTTTCTAAATATTCCTGAAGACGGTCGGCGATGGTAATAGGCGCAGTGGTAACGTCGTCGGAGTGCACCATTTTAAGGCGCTTGTGATTGCGAGCAGAAGCGTAAGTCTTTGGCTTTGGTAACGGCTTTGTAGAATTTTGTATATTCACTAAGGGCGCGCCTTGTAGCTTGCCTTTGTATTTAAGCCAGAGCTCTCTTATAAGAGCTTTAACTTTTGGAATCCAAACCTTCTTATCTTCGTGCTCCCCCCAGTTGTCTTGAAACCACTGTATCTTAAGTATTGGATTAAGAACGATTGCTGCGTAATAGGCGCTGGTATTATCTGCCTTATAGTAGTACTTCTCACACTTTTGCTAAGCAGCCTCTGAGCAGGCAGCTAATTGCTTATAGTTTTGTAACTCTGCAGTTTGACGTTTTTAGACGGCAAGCTCAGTAAACTTTTGCTACGTTTTTTTAAGCTCTAGTAGAAGCCAATTAAGAGTTTGGAAGTAATCTGTAAGGCCCGTATACTTACCTTCTACTATAATAGTAGCCTCGTAAAAAGCTTTAAGGTAATTGTATAGATGCTCAAGCTCCTGCCAATGACGCGTAGAGAGTAGGTTATCTTTACCAAGTGCTTTTACGCCCGAACCCGGTGTATACTCCTGGCAGAACTTTATAATACGTTCTCTACAATTAAGAGAGCGAGAGATAGCTGAAAATAAGGAATTCCAACGCGTTTAATTGTTTTAAATAAGCTAGCAGGTATTAGTATTGAATATTTAGAAAAGGGTTTTAATTTTCCTCCGGTTAATTAATAATCCTTAGCCGAGCCAATTAAACCTTTAGCTTTTGACGTTATACACAAAATCGCGACTAAAATCTTAACACTAAAGCTCTATTACGTACCTCTAAGCCGTCGAACTCAGCCAAAGCACCTCCAATTTCAATCCTTTTGAATACCGCACGACGCTAGGGGGTCATTTGAATATATTGCACGAGGTTATAAAGTAATCTAACAGCTCCGCGCTTCCTCTAAAGTTGCTCTATCCTCTTGAGATCCTAGTCGCGATACGCAGCAGCCAAATCTTTGCATACTTTCTTTGCATCAACTCCTACAATAAAGGCCTGGGCGTAAAGGTTTGTAATATAACCAAAATAACGGAGCCTACGGGCCTTTCTTTTCTTTACTAACATTCCTGGATAGAGCGCTCGAAGTATTGCATCAATATATATATCATTCGACTCTGCATTATCGGCCATAAAATACCCAATATTACCACGAATCTTATAGTCTTTAAAGATATTAAGGAGGACGGCCGCCATATTCTTACCGCTGTGTTCACTAATAACTTTGCGCAGGCCCAATACTACATGGCGACGCTTGCCAGCTTAATTGATAAAATGCGCAACTACACTAAGGACCCCAAGTGCATTTGGCGACGTCCAGAGATTAAAGGATATTAAGATCATACTGCGGGAGTTCTTAAGCTCGTTCCTTAATTTACCCTTCTGCGTCTCGAACGCTTTAATTACCTACCCGCGAATCGTTCTAGAGGCCTTTGGTAAGAACTTCTTAAGCCTAGGGTATATAAAGAATAACAGCTGACGGAAATAGATATTCTCAAACTGGAAGAAGGCAATATGACAACATACAACCCATCGTATAAGCAGCTGCTTAAAAGTGTCAAAATTGCGACTCTAAATGAGCGACCTCTCGGCAGGATAATCCTCGATAGTCAATTAAGTTGGAGCTGTCTCGCTATGCTTCTTCAGTAAGCCTGTAACCTTGTCTATATTGTGATCCTTAACAAGGTGAGTTAACGCGGTAGATCTTCCGCTTGACACGATAGAGAGCTCCTGCGGCTTCTTCAACCTCTTATAAATATAACAGTAGTAATATGTGATCGAGCTGTCGCCTTCCTTCAGCTGCAGATCCTCACCCCAAAGCCATATAGGTGACGTGCGTTGTCTCGTATGCTTCGGCTTCTTCGTTAAGGCGTTACATCGAATGTAGTTCTTGCCCTGCAGCTTAAACTCAACCACCTCCTTCGTGTCGTCGGCTTTCGAATTGATTGATTTTGGGGTGAGGATGATATCATCAGATGGTGGAGGTGGGCGCACCGAGAGAAATCGTTCCATCGCGGAGGTAGGAAAGTCGAATACAACACCACAACAGTAAGTGTAGATGTAGAGCCGCAACAGCAGAGGCGACGGCAGCGGTGGCAGGATGACCAGGTGTCCTAAAATTCTATGGCTAATGCACTACCTATTAGACACCGAGTCAGTAGTAGAGTCGCGAGGGTTGCTAATTGGCTTTGCATTGTGCATTAACTCCTTAGTGCTCTATTCCTCCTCAGCCGCAGTTCGAATTAGGTATAGATCTAGAGCTCCAGGAGTCAAATCAACGAAGATCCACTCCAATCCACCAATTAGAAGGCCCAATCCAAATCCACATCGAATTTGAATCCACACTGGAGCTCCAACTAGACCCCAGTCCAATAAGATCACTGGCTTCTTCTACCGTCGGCGCGTACTCATCAACGAGCTCGTCCCAGGTCATACCAAGCCATCGTGAAATGTTTCTTGGTCCTGGGCGATCCCTGATCGGACGTAGACGCTCCATTGTCTTTGGAGGCTTTGCGCCAGATTGTAGCAGAAATTTCATGAACTCAGCCGCCTTGAGGCTTTCGTTTCCTGAAGCAAAGTACAGAGGGGTATACCCCGGTGTATCAAACGAGTCCACTTCTGCTCCATGTCTCAGAAGGAGCTGTGCTATTGGAATAGAGAAGGATTTTGTGGCGTTCCCCTTGAAGCAAGCGCGTATTTGTTGTTTGTCGGTTAACGTCCCTTCTAGTAGTTGGAAGCAGTGCATTGCGGTCTCTTCTGCGGCTATGTCCTTGGAAGGAGGGAGCAATTTCTCAAACCCATCTGCGACATCCCTGCAGCCCTGTGCCAGTAAAAGCTTGATCATTTCTGGAGAGCGGTTCAATATGGCGTAATATAGATCGCTATGTCGACAACGCGAATTACGATCCCAAATCACCGCCCCTTTCTCAAGCACCATGTGTGCCGCTTGAAGGTTGTTATATTTTGCAGCATAGTTCAGAAGGTATCTGTCAACTTCCCTCACATCGCCACACGCCTTCAAGAGCAACTCAAGCATATCGACGGATGCATGCTTAATGGACACTCGAAGGAGCTTGCGCAAAAGTCTCGGGACACTATGCCAGTACTCATTGATATAGTCGAAATTATTCGACTTTACAGCCTCAACTAGAAGTAATTCGAGGTCTTGTATTCCATTCGTCCCTCGCGAAGTCCTCTCGCTAGCGACAATATTCGCGTCAATGGATTGAATGCCGTTAGTAGCTGGGGCGCCGTTTAGAGGCGTTCTTTGACTCCTATTGTGACCGTGAATTTTGCTCACGTGAATGTTCAGGCTGGATCGGGTCACGAATCCCACGTCCGCAAAATCGCAGTTCAAGACGGGACATTTAAAGGGGCGGGTATGAACATTGCAATGATGGTCCCTCTCCTTTCTTGTTTCAAACCCAGTCCGGAAAAAGCTGCACCCAGGTCGATCGCATTTGAATAATCGCAATCCATAGTTTCGACGGAGCCCTGCACAAGGACAATTGTTTCGGTGGGTTTGAGAGGAGCATAGCATCGAGCTCAATGTCTCGAAATTACGGGCTTCCGTTGCGGATACCGTGAGAGGATCGCACTTGTCCCAATTTTCAGCTGATAGCGCTCGTCAGTTTTACTTTGTGAACGCTGGAGGATATGGGACGGGGAACACTACCATATCTGAGAGACACTTCCCTTTGCCGCCGAACGAGGAAGAAATCTATGTCCCTGAGTGTTTTATATAAGGCTGGCTGGCCTTCTTCAAACAATTTTAGGGGCGTCATTTGTGCTTCTAGAGGCACGAGGGGACGCACGAAGCCTGCATTGGCTCGCTTGAAGACAAATTCATCAATGGAACGACAGAACTCAAAATCGAGCTGTTCATCGTTCTGCTCAACGGATTTTTTTGTGTGTTGCAACCATTGACCGGCTGCATAGCTCTCCAGGATATACGCACCGGACAAGATGCGCTCTCTTACGTCGTCGTCTGACAGGCTCGGATCGAAGCAATTGGAGGAAAGATAATTGACGCTTGTCAAAGCTATGTTCCTGTTGCAGTCAAACACATCGAGATAGTGATCACTTTGTTTGCTGAACAGGTACCTGAGATCTTTTAGTTCGTGTCCACGGGCTTGAAAATCTTTATGATAAACGGGAACTAACTCTTTGGCTGTGAAATGCACGAACTGCACAATCTCCTCGATGATTTCAATGATGGGTCCACATCGTTGTAGGATATTGAGGAAAGATTCTTGATTTCCTTTTGATGGATCAACACCGCTGGAGACGGATACGGCAAACTGAATCTCATTCTCGGTGAGCGGAAAGCTTGAGCATCCTACCCACTCCAATATTGTTCGCGCTTCCTTTCGCTCCCGAGGTCTCAACTCGTCGATTCTTGCAATAATTCGACCATATCTGAGTTGAATTAGTTCGAACTTCAACCCTGCAATCACTTGGTGACGAGCTGCACAAACGCTTCATATAGCCCATCTGGTAGGTTGTTTGCTTCGTTGCGAACTTGATCTAGATTGCTCTGGGACTCAATACTGTCGAGAACAAGTCGAGCATATAAGAACATCCCTAATTTGCGTAAGTATGGGACTAAAGACTGGACTCCTTGGTAGGCTCACCCTTCGCCTTCGTTGCTATCAATCTCAGGAGCCGTCGGATCTCGGAAATGATGTGAGTATCAAGAACTAGCGTTGATAGCCAGCTATCAATTCTTCGTTTGACATATTCGTCTATGTCATGGCTATTCTCAATATGAACCCGAACTACTTCGGCATGAGGCTTGAGGAGTTTCAAAATGTCATGGTCTCCTCGGCTGCTGATGAGTAGTTTCAAGTTCGGACAGTCATTGAGCAGCTGGAGCAATGTTTTCAGCAGATAGCCTCTCTCAAGCTCCGCTATTTCATCCAGACCATCAATGATAATGAAGACCGATTGTTCCTCGACGAGATTCTTCAACAATTCTTTATTGTATTCCACAGAGCTGCCAACTTGACGGTACTTTGCCTCAACAGCCTGACACAATATGGGGCGTAGGCCAGGGTTTTCGTAGACGAATTGGAATATAAATGAGTGTAAGAGTTTGAGTGTAGATATTGTTTGGCTGGAGCGATAGCTCAGAAAAGCAAAAATAACCTGGGCATTTGTGGTCCTCAAGTGTTGGACTGTCCTCGAAGAGAGATAGGTTTTGCCTATGCGTTATCAGTCTTTTCCGACTGCAAGAGGTATGAGTGCGCGAACGAACCTGCACCTGGAATACCCTCAAGCCAGAGCACTCTGTGTACTACATCGTGGGGGTCTGACCATGCCCGGAATGCGTCCTGGGTCCTCAGCCACTGGCCGGTTTCGCCTATACAGTCTTTCGATATTCTCTCCAGCTCTTGGTCATATAGTTGTGGATTCAAAGAAGATTTGATAGAGGCGAAGTCCTGACGCTGTTGGAACTCATGCGTTTGCTCGTATTCTTTGTAAGCTTGCAGGCGCGCGGTATGCGCTTCCGTAATATGGGCTAGATTGACCTCACTGTCGAGAAGCAGTCGGTGCCTTTCCATGTTCTGCCGAATAAGAGATATCTTGCCGGCGTATCGAGGCCAAATTGACTCGAAAAATATCCTCCATTCTATGCCAAGGTAAGGAGCCATTAAGATGCGGAGAATGGTCACTTACTTTTCCGGCCGAAGAAGTGAATTGCTGTCGCATGGAAGTCTAGGATATCCCTATAAAATAAACAAAGTACGTGCTTGATTGTTTCGTTGTCCTGGAATATTCGTCTATAGTTCTCAAAACGTGGCAGGGTGTCGCCGATATGCGACATGCAATCAAGGATCTTGTCATAGCTCTTGATATAAGTGCTAGATATCTGTATACAGGAATGAGATGAATTGATACTGAATTGGTTTTGAGGATAGAGCAAGAGCAAACCAAAAGAATGAGCTTTATAGGTCCCTGAAAGTGTCAATACCCATATCATGTCAACCGGCGGACACGCGTACCCATATTAAAGCCAAAATCTCTGCTTTCGCTTGGACGAAGGTTTCGATGACGTCTGCGTAGTGGTTCAAGCAGTCTAGATAAGGCTGGATCTTTCTGAGATTCCGAAGCGTCCCGCTCTTGGCCTGTTCCTTCTGAATTTGGTCAGTTGCATCGTACACAGCTTCGATAGTCTCTAAAGTCGAGAATTTGCTCTTCTCTGAGTCTGGAAGGTCTCTGAGGAATTCTTTCTTCGCGGCGTCAAACGCTTCAAGAACTCCGGTGGTAGCCATGGTTCAGAATAAGGCCTGTGAGTCCCCAAAGGGCCCTCTAGGTTGATAGCACCTTCCCCTTTAAGAACTTTAGAATACTTTAACGCGAAGTAGGAAAAGTGTTTTCGATGCGTAGAAATAATTATTAACTCTGCATCCTGAGCCAGCTAAAGCCAAGGCTGAAACCGAGGCTGACCGGGCACTGCCACATAGCTCCCTGCAGCTAAGCGCGCGGCTGTGTACAGTGATGTGCTTCCACCCCCCTCTGGAAAAATATTATTTCGCTTCGGTACGCGGGCTCGCCAAATCGCCACCAACTGTACAGAGTAATTGTAGTGAACGCATGTGCCTGCACGCAAGGACCTTTTTAGTGGTTGCCCTGGAGAATCGCCTTGGTTGGCCAGGAGAACTAAACTGAGGACGCACGCGCCCTCCCCTCCCCCTTAACTGCGCCCCCCTGCTGTGGCCGCCAAAACGCGAATACAAAGCTGTTCCTGCAATTGCCGATGAAAATTGGTGATATCGTACGGGTGGAAACCTCACGATATTTGACAAAGATCACGACACTGCGGAGGATCGCGAAGTCTGCCAGAAGTAAAGTTCTTGCAGCCAAGCATGGGCGTTCGCTACGATTTCTAGCGAGCCCGCGTACCGAAGCGAAATAATATTTTTCCAGAGGGGGGTGGAAGCTGGTCGTGCACATCACTGTACGGAGGACAGCCCAGAAAGAGATTTGTCCTTCCTTTTTGGGTTGGGCGGTAAGCTCCCTGTTTTTAACGGCCCTTTTGGGACGTATATAGGGCGCCCCGAGCTTGGTTGCTTACGGAGGTACAGGTCTTAAGTATTGTCGCAGCGCTAGCAGGGGGGCTTTCAGCTTATCCTAATATGGTAGCATCGCCCACTGAGCTCCAAATGTATGAATTCCCTCGATTATATATAAATTAATACTTAGTAAAGAGACCATTTGCATCAATTACAGCCTGGTATCACTCTTGCATGCCTTTAATTAACTTCTCTAGCTTAATTCTTCCTACCTTCTCCCACGCATCCTTTACAGCCTTATGTAGCCTTATATAGTTTATTATAAGACATATTTTCAGGGTAATTATCCTAAAGGTAGTTCTTTATAATATGCCAGACCCTCTCGATAGGATTTAAGTCAAGAGAAAAGGGAGGCTAAAAGATTATAATAATCCCACGCTCTTACAAGTCCTCTTTTGTCTCCCCCGCAGCGTAGCTAGGAGCTCCGTCTTATATAAGTATTAAGGATATACCTTACTGTCTTATTAGCTTAATATAACCATAAATTACTAGCATCGTGTGTGTATAATAAGACTCCTAGTTTATTAAACCCTAGTTTTTCTCCTAAAAGATCCCTGGCCCAAGTATATACCTATAAAAACAGCCCTAGAACATCCTTCCTTTTTTCCTTTAGTATTTCTCTATAATATAAGTCGGATTCTACTCTTCTTCTACTTTACGCTTAACCTATATATGTATATGCCTTCCACTAGTAATCTATATCTCATCTATCTATAAGATCTAATACTACTACTCTATTATCTAATTTATATACTTAAGTGCCTAATTTAGCTAGACTTAACGATTCTTCTCTAATATTAGAGGCTTGCGTATAGCCAGTTAACGGTAAAAGCCCTCTCTTAAAAGAGCAGTGTAAATAGCCTTTGCTTTAACCCTATAGTCTAAGACCTTAACTAGCTTTTAAAAGGACATTTGCTGGTTAGTAGATAACGCGCAAACGAATTTAACTAGCTCTATAACTTAAGCTTATATAAAAAGGGGGGGACGGCCGGTATACTTCTTAGGAGTAGCTCGTGCTCCTTCTTAATAAGCTCCTTGTATTTAACAAGTAGTATAACTAGTTTACTTATAGATTTAAGAGTAGAACCATCTAATTAAATTTAATAGCTGGCAATTGCGTTTTTAATATCGTGTTAAGTCGGAAGCCTTTAGCCGGCGAATAGGGGGGTAAGGGATAGGCCCTATAGAGGGCCCTGGTAAAGGTAGAAGAGGATTTAACGTAGCTGCCATCGTAAAAGCTTAACTGACATTAGAATACACTAGAAAGTGTAAGGGACGCAATGCAAGACGCGTAAATTTGATATTTTGTATGCTACCGTATTGGGATAAGCTAAAAGCCCCCCTACTAGCGCTGTGACAATACTTAAGACCTGTACCTCCGTAGGGGATAGTATTACGGACCTTATCGGCAGTAGTACGACTACTGAGAAGAGACATGAACGGGTTGGTTGAGATAGTACGGGAGGCGCTGGAACCGATCGAGCAATGGGACGAGGGGTAACCGAGTCACGTGGCCAGTTACGTTACAAGTGCGAAACGTGAGGATATATGGGACGTACTGACGTACTAACGTACCAACATACTCAGTACATTTCTTAGGCGCAGTATTATATATTTAAAGGACCATAGTCCCTACCTAGATAGTTCTCTTCTTTATAGTAAATCCTAGAATATAATTAGAGTTAATCTATTAGGTAACCTACTCTATTAGTTATATTTATATTATTAACTTCTTATTTACCTATTTACCTAGCCTATTAATAAGTCTACCGTTGTATTTATTATAAGGCTTTATTATATATTTACTACCTAGTTATAGTATTAATAAAGTTAAATAATATACTACCTAGAGTAGCACCTATAATAACGCTAGGAGGATTAATCTCTACGTCTTAAGGAGATATAAGTATAGTAAATAGCGGCAACTTATAGATAGTTATAATAGATAGAATTAGGGAAATAATAGATCGTATTAATATTAATTAAGTAGGATTTAAGTAGAAACTTAATAACTTTAGTATAATAAAGATTTAGATACTATCTATTAAACGATTTTTAGGAGAAAAGTTAAAACTTAAAGGTTTTTTTTATATATAAGTAAGGCTTAAAATACAATATAAAGGGGCTAAGTTGCCTATATTATTAGACCAAGTTATATATATAGGGTTGTTTCTATTAGATTAGGTATTAAAATAGTTTAAACTATATTTAATAGAGGTATAAGTAACTAGGGTAGCCGGAACTAATAATCTAGAAGTATAATATATATTTTTATTATAAAAAGGATTTATAAGTAGACTTATATAAATATATAGAGATCCGGAATTAGTAGTAATTATAGAATAAAGATTATCTAAACTTATATAGAGATTGTTAGCGATATATAAGAGGCTAGTTTAACTAGAACGTATAATTATCTAATTAATAGTATAGCTTAAGAGTTATAAGTAAGTAGAAGGTACGTTAAAGGTAGAATAAGCTTTATATATTAAAGGATAAATGCTTTCTAACCTCTTCTATTTAGAGACTAATTATTAGTTCTTCTTTAGAGGAGAACTAGCTCCCTTTATAATCCTTTTAAGATATTAGTAAAACCCTTTACCCCTTATCTATCCAACCATATCTTCTCTAGGATATTAGTAAAACCTTTATCTATTTTATCTAATATATACCTTTTAGAAGAGCCTATTATAATTGCCTCCCCTTTAAAGGGTTTGGTCCTTTAAGACTTTACCTTTTAATAAACTTTTTATAAGGGTGCGAAGAGGCTTTAGGAAAGATTTAAAGGGATAATATAAATTCCACCTAAATCTAAGGGTATATAGCTCTTGCTAGGAATAGGACGTTGCGTAAAGAAGAGAAAGGAATAATAAGAGAATTATATAATTAAATAGTCGGGGTCTTAGTAGTTAATATATACATATATTCGCACGCGGTCTTTAATAGACTTTAGTAGAATTTAAATAATCTAGTAGAACTTGGCAGAAGTTAATTAAGCTAGCAGAATTTAGCAGAATTTGGTTAAAGCGTTAGAATTTATCTATTAAATATTTTATTAAGATATTTATACTATAACTGGGCTAGTCCTATTATAGTATCCCCCCTTTAGCTAAAGGTTTAAAATAATTTAATTTTAGTTAAGACTTATTATATATTATAAACATTATAATATATTTTAAGTTCTTTTTAACTTTAAGCTTTCTGCTATCGTGTTTTATATATTTATATTAGGTAGCAATTATTTACCTTTATATTATATCTATTTAGCTAAAGTAGGCCGCTATTACGAGATACCCCCGTAATACCTTATATATATCCACCTGTTTTTACTAACTTAGCAACTAAAGACCGACTATAAGACGGCAATTTAATAGCAATTTGCGGCAACCTAATAGCAACCTGCCGCATTCTACTATATTCCACTAAGTTTTATTAAGTTCTACTAAATCCTACTAAGTTCTGCTAGAACTACTACCTAAATCCTATTCTACTCCGTATATATATTAATTAAGTAACTAAGTCCATAATATATACCCTTTCTTTCTATTTTCCTACCTTCTCTCCTTATATAATATTGTGGGAGGATATAACCTCTCTAATATGGGAAAGTCGTAGTGCCGTCTGTCTGTCTGTCTATCTATTAGTTAGTTATAATTAGTTAAAATTAAGTAGTAAGAAGAAAAAGAAAAGAGTGTATTTATCGGTGTCGCCTAAGTTATTAAAGACTTTAAGGGCTCTAGACCGACCTATATAACTATAAAAGGCCTAGGCTCTCCTAAAGCTACGCCTAATCTAAATATTAAATCTAGGGGGCCAAATTATACTACCACATACCTCCCCTACCTAAGTTATTGTCCCTTAACGACTTCCAAAACTCTAAAACTCCTTATCTTTAAAATAAAGGCGCGGTAGGTAATTGTATGCGTTCCTTACCCTTACTATAAACCCAAGATAGTAAACAAGGAGACTCTGTTTTAGTTAAACGAGACCATTCTTATTCGCCTAGCTAAGTAGTATAAGATATATTAGACTGGCGGCTCTTAGATAATATAGCTTTTTTATATCCTTCTACTTACTTAGTTCTATCCTATAATTCTTTAGGCAACTTTATATAACTCTATCCTTCTATAGTAATTAGGGGTACTCTACTTAGATCTACCGTAACAGTTAAAGGATCGATTCTATTATTAACGCAGTAGAAATATAAGCGGCTATTAAAGCGCCCTATTTTAGTTATATGTATAAGCTAAAACGCATCCTTATAGTTCTTAACAGCCTTTAGACAATAGAAATGTATCTATTTCGCGACTTTATTCCCGTTACTAGTAAGAAGAAAATTATAATCTTAGATTACTTCTAGAAAATCCTATTATTGTTTACTAAGAAGGGCGCTAAATAAAGCGCTAGTAGCTATAAGCTTAACTGCTACAGGGAAGCAATATAGAATTACGCTATAGAGATTAGCATATCCAGACGGCGTATAGGGCGGCGCTCTTAAGTCTTAGTGCGCATCTGCTAACTCTGCCTAAGTACCTCCTTTAGTAACCTTAAGGTTATTATAATCGTCCTAAATACTAATAAATTATAGTAGTATTGTTCGCTAGGTTCCAGTTAAAGGTCCTTTCGCTCTATAAGAAAGGTAAGGTATAGTTATACGTATATCTCCTTTCTTATATAGCTAAGCTACTTAGTTAGTTGCATACTTTTCTATATCTTTAGTAGTCTAGTTTTAGTTAAAGATCTTATAAATAAATATATCGCCCTTAGTTAATCCTTACGCCTTAAAATCCTCCTACTATAATTCTAAGTGGTAATGTATACCGGGTAGGATAATTATATAGTTATCCTTAGTCTTATTATCTAGAAAAACGCTCCCTTAGATTATATTAGTATTACGCCCACTTTTAAGGAGTAAGGGAATATTAATATTAATATGGCGGAAAGCTGTTAAGTCTCCTTTAACCGCAAATTTTATATAATAAGAGTAGGAAATAAGTTATTACAGCTGTTAGGTTTAAGAGTGTAATAAAGATAATAATACTAAGGGTCTTATCTTATTAGCTATTAGTAAAGACTATAGACTATCGTTCTTAACTAGCTATAATTTAGCCGCCTATTAATTAGACGCTAATAGTGGCGGTATATACGCATTTCCTTATCGATTATTGCTAAGATACTAGAATCCTACTACCATCTAAATACGTTTAAAATGATAGATCCTTCTTACTGCTATACTTCTTAGTCTTTTAGTAATATTATCTAATTAAGTAAAGCCTCTCTATTATATAAAAACCTTAGCGTTAAGTTATAAATAAACTTATACGGTCTTAAGGAATTAGACGAAACTAAAGGTTTATAAGCCTTTCTAAACTAAGAGTATATAGTAGGATTTGTCTTTATAGTGCTGAGGTAGTTATAAGCGTAATATATTAAACGGAGTCTGTAATATAGTGCGGTATAGTTTAAACCCTTTATTACTAAACCTATACGTCCTTTATAGCTTATATATACATCTAGCAAACCTTATATATTTCTAGATTAAAACTAGCTACCCTATACTAACTACGCAAGAGCTTTATAACCTTAATTGGTTTAATTTTAGTAGTTTAGTTTAGGGACGCCTTAAAATAAGCGGGTATGTTATTCTTATAGTCACATTCTTGTTTTACGCGGAGTATTGCTATAGTATCTACGGCCTCCTTAATATACTCCTTATTATCTCCTAGCTTAATAACGTTCTTATTAAATATTAATACTACCCCTAGCCCTCCTACTTCTGGGTAAGTAATTGTTAGCCCTCTTTTTAGATTCCTCCTTAATAAAGATACTAGTAGCCGCGGGGGTAAGCTGTTACGGCACTGTTACAGACCCTAGCCAGGGGCTCGCTTGGAGACTTGGCGCATATATATAGACGTGTCCTTTCCTCGACCTTCTTCCAGACCTCGTCTTGGAATTCTCGTTCACTGGCTACCAATAGATTCTGTTCTTTTGACTGAGCCTTCACACCGCGGGGGTAAGCTAACAGGCGTTCCAGCTACGAGAATGCTCTCGTTTATAGATAATAAAGGCGAGTTAACTAATATAGGCGATCCCTGTTAGGACGGGCTTAGCATAATACTAACGCCTCCTCCTTAAATAGGTGTTAACAGCTAAAAAGCTAAAGAATTTATTACGTTGGAAGTATATTGTGAATATATTTATAATATAAGAGCTAAGCTCTCTCTTACCTGTTTAATTCCGATATTAGTGACCTCTAGTCCCACTATAGTTAGCCTTTTAGTTCTTAGTGGTAGGTCCTTATTTAGAATAAGGAAGCCAGTTAAGTATCTCCCTAAACTATACTTATTTACTACCTAGTCTAATATCGCTCTTCCTAATATTTTAGGCGCGAGCGTAAAGTTGGTTGGTTATAGTTAAGTAATATTCTTAATACCGCGTTTTAGATAATTAAGCCTCTTAACTAGGGCTTTATTAACTCGCGCTGTTACTTTATAAAGTGGGTGGACGGTAAGCTTTCGGGCGGTAAAAAGGAAGTAGTAGAAAACTGCGTGTTTTAGCGGTCTATTAAGAACATCCTATCCCTAGGCTTTTTAGATAGTTTTTCTAGCTTTATTATACTAATTCCTTTAATCTTTTGCCATCTTACTAACGTTAGAGATATCCTTAAAGATTATTAAGAACGCGTCCTTTCCTAGAGATGCTTATAACCTATTATTATAATTAACGAAATTAACTACTATACTAGCAGCATCTGTGTAGTTCTCTCTTAAGAGCAGAATCTCGTCACAGATTTAAATAAGCACTGCGCGACGCCGATTAACTATAAAGCCTCTAACTTCTATAAGGACATTGCTAATCTATTACTTAGCTTCTTCTATTAACCTAAATTGAAGTTCTTTATTACTATTATAATACTGTCTAACGACCTAGATTGTCTATACGAACTATATCTTAGTTATCTTGTATCTTAAGCTCGTATATCTTATTAAACGTCTTATTACCTATTTCTATTAACTATAACCTACTAAATGACGATGTTATTATTATTAGATTTAGACCTACCTAATGTATATAAGAGAGCTTCTAAAGCCCTCTTTAATAAACAGAGTTCTTATTCCTAATCGTCTGTTTAACAGTTATAAGCCTAGGCCGTCTACTATATTATCTTTAATTCTAAAGCCTTTATTCCCATTGATTTTAATTATTATCTTAATTATAGACAACTACCTATAATAACTTCTTAATAAGAAACTCCTCCCGTTATTATATTATCCGTTATCCTTATAAGCCTAAATAATTAGGACAAATAGATTAAGGTTATTAAGTTAAAAGTAAATAATAATTGTCTCTAGAAGTATGTTAACCCATTAATACCTAAGACTAATCTGCCATAGCTTAAAGAACCTATTTATGCCTTACTTAAGGATGCTAATAGCTAGGGGAAGACGAAGCTCGCGGACCTAGATAAGAAGGAAAAGGAGGATTTTTATATACTTAAAGCCGACTATAGGGACAATATAAAGCTATATAGAAAATAGCTGTTAGCTCTTAATATATTACGCAGCTATATCCTAAGCTTTATCTTACGTACCTACCTTATCTATATATTTAAATATACCACCACCTATAACGTCTTAGTATCTCTTAAGAAGAGAATTACTCTAACTAACTACGCCTAAAAGCTTTAAATAGCTACTTAATATATAAGGCTTAAGAAGGCGCCTTAAAACTAGAACTTTAAGGTCTAGTTATAAAAGTAGGAGAAGGTATACACTAAGTATAAGGAGTAAGCTCTACCTAAGGTAGATAGTAATTATTTAGTAAAAGACTTCGTATATATAGTTGAATTAATTATACTAAGCTAGTTAGAATATTGGAAGAACGAGCTTAATAAGCGTAAGTAGGAGAAGAAAGCGCTTTCTATCTTCTTTAAACTGGTTAAAATATACTAAAACTACTGTTGTATAGACTTTACCTAAAAGGGCAAAACCCCATAAGGAGGATTATTCGGAGTTATCTATAAAGACGAGTTACTAAATTTAAAGCCTAAATTAAAGCCTTAATTATTAGCAGATAAGTAGAGGAAGGAAAGGTAACCGCCGCTAGAGTGCCTATACGGAAAATATTACTACTTTAATAAGTGCTAGTATATTATAGAGTCGATTTCTTACCCATCTTAGTTTAAACTAAGTAACGAAATTTAGAAGAAGGTAAATAAGAAGATTGCTAATACAACGCCTAAAATTAAGGCTTGTATTAAGCAAATTAAAAAGAATAATTAAGCTAATAAGAAGGACGATCGAGCTAATAAAAAGCTAAAGGATAGTAGTAATTAGAGCTTATAAGGGCCTACCAGAGTCTTTATAGTTTATTAAAGAGGAACCTATAATCTAGCTTCTAACTATAAGCTTCGCAATAGTGTTCTTCTTAACTTAGAAATAAATATATACGTCTTTAACAATAGAGCTAGATTTGTTAGCGATATTAAGCCTACCTTAGACTACCTCTATACTATTAAAAGTAGTATCTAATATACTTACGCCTTGCTAACCGTATAACTATAAGATTAAGATTAAGCAGGGTAAGGAAAATACTTTTAGCTTTAGCCCCCTTTACTAGTAGTCTATTACTAAATTATAAGCTATAAAGTAGTACCTTATTAATAACTTAAATAAGGGCTTTATTAAGCCTAGCTAAGCCCCTTTTACCTTGCTTATTTTCTTTATTAAAAAGCTAAATAGAGGACTCTACTTCTATATTAACTACTATAAGCTAAATAATATAACTCGTAAGGACCGCTATCCGCTGCCCCTACTTAATAAGACTTTAGCCTGAATAATTAAAGTTAAGGTCTTTACTAAGCTTAATATCCGCTAGGCCTTTTACTAAATTAGGATAAACCCTAGGTCTAAGGATTTTACTATATTTAGACCTATTACGGAACGTATAAATATAAGGTACTTCTTTTTAGACTAACTAATAGACTAGCTATATACTAGTGGTATATAAATAATATACCCTTTAACTATCTTAATAAACTCTATACGGCCTATCTAAATAATATTATAATCTACTTTAAGAACGAGCTAGAATACGAGGAGTATATCTATAAAGTTCTATAATAGCTCCGTAATGCTGGCCTCTAGGCTAATATTAAAAGGTTAAAATTTAGTGTTAAGCGTACTAAGTACCTAGGGTTTATTATTAGTATAAATAGAATTAAAACCGACCTAAAGAAAACGGCTATAATTACCTAGTAGGAACCCCTACGGACTATAAAGGGGGTATAATTATTCTTAAGTTTCTATAACTTCTACTAACGCTTTATTAAAAACTATAGTAAGATTACTTAGCTTTTTAGTTACCTTACCTATAAGGATCGGCCCTTTTACTTTAATACCGTATATTGGTAGGCCTTTAATAAGCTTAAGAAACGGCTAGTATCTACTCCCTTACTTACTTACTTCTACCTAGAAAGGCCCTTAATACTAGAAACTAATACCTTAAACAGCGTAATAGCTAGCGTTTTCCCCTAAAAGTAACTGGATAGAGAATAGCACCCTATTATATACTATTTAAAGACTATAGTAGATGCTAAGCTAAACTACCCTATCTATAATAAAGAAATACTAGCTAACGCGTATAGCTAAAAGGGACCCCTAAGCCTATTTAGGTAGTTTTAAATTATAAGGCCCTTAAATACTTTATAATAACTAAGGCCCTTATAGCATGGTAAGCGCGCTAGGCGGATATTCTATCTTAACTTAACTTCTTAATTATATATAGGCTAGGCGCTACTAACCGTGCGAACGCTCTTATAAGGCGTAAATAAGACCTAGATAACTAAATAGCCGCTAATATCTTATTATAAACCTAGACACTACTATAACTAAAGCACCTTAACCCTTAAATATAGACAGAACTAAGTATAGAATCTTTAAAAGCTAAGATATACCCTATTAACTCTACGGAACCTAACCTTATTAATAAACTACTATAGGTAAACCGTACGGCCCCTTCTCTACAGAAGTACTATAAAAAGGTAAAGGATAATACTAGCCTATAGTCCCTCGAAAATGGACTACTTAAGTATTAGAAACGGCTAATAGTAGTAAAGGAACAAAACTTACGGACTTAGCTTATTACTAAAGTATATACTTAGGTTTCTACGGCCTACCCTAGAAAAAATAAGACCTATAAGATTATTAGTAACCGTTACTACTAGCCTAAAATAGTTATAGATATTAACCGGTATATACGGAACTATTATAACTGCTATAGGTCTATAATCCCATAAGATAAAACCCTAAGACTATTAAAAACCCTTTTAATACTAGAACGCCCCTAGTAGTATATTTCTATAGATTTTTATAAACTACCTCTAAACCGTAATGGATATAATATAGTTATAATCCTAGTTAACCGCTTTGGCAAACGCCCGTTCTTAATTCCCTATTATAAAAATATCGATACTAAAGAGGCGGCTTAACTATATATCTATTACGTCTACTAAATTTACGGACTACTAGATACTATTATATTTAATTATAGGCCGCAGTTTATATTAGCCTTTTAAAACGAGTTTACCTAAATCCTAGGTATTAGGCTAAAGCTTTTTATAATATACTACCTTTAGATAGACGGTTAGACGGAGATTATAAATTAATACTTTAACTAGAGACTCTAGCCCTTTATTAACTACTTTTAGGATAATTAGGCTAAACTACTACCCCTAATAAACTATACCTAAGTAACCCTACCCTATAAGTCTACTAGGTTCGCCCCTATTTAACTAAAAATAGGCTACTTACCCTATATAAGCTTTAATTAGGTAAGATCGGAAGGACTATAGACTATACGCGAGAAACTGTTTTATAAGGAAGCCTAATAGTACGCTAAGCGCTTAGAAGAAGCCTAAATAGTAGCCTATATAAATCTAGAAAAGGCCTAGAAATTAATAGAATAATAGGTAAATAGGTATAGGCGCGAGCCTAATTTTACTATCCCTTGCATCGCTGGCGTCCAATAGTTTGTAGCCCGTGCGCAGCGCGTAGGAATATCAATTTTATAAACACTAGCAGCAATACCAAGCTTTAATTATTAAATTAACTATATAATGGTTTGAAATCGTGCAACTAATAATAAAGACTTCGTTTAACCTACCAAATATCCTAAACTACCGCGTAGGATTGCAAGAAAATTACCCCCTAAGCCCTTACGACTGCCTAATTTTAAGCCTCTATCTATTAGTAATAAAAATACCTATAGTAAGCTAAACCTTTTATATAATATTAATCCGAACAATTCCTATTAGATATTTAAGCTATTTTAGATAGACGAGTTGCTAGATAAGCTTATAGAATATATAAATTAAAACGTAGAGCTATACCCGCCTTCTAAAGAAGAAGCACTAAATAAGTGCCTATGCCCATGAAAGCTAATATCTAGGTTAGAGCTTTATACATACTTAGTAGTGCTTATTTATATAGGACTGCATATAGAACTAAGCATTAAGGACTACTAGTATAAAGACTTTAGCTATGGTTTAATGCATATACTTTGGGAATATATTAGCTTTAAAAGGTAGTAGTAGCTTAATTATTACTTCTACTGCACTAAACTAAAGGAAGAAGATAATAAGCCCCTTTAAAATACATTCGAAAGGATTTAAGAGCTTAGTAAGTACCTTTAGCCTTTATATAGGAAGTTTTATTAGCTAGAAATTAACCTTACTATTAATAAAACAATTAAACGGTTTACCGGCTGCGTACCTAAAATTGTTAATATTCTAACTAAACTAACGCTAGAAGGCTTTAAGATATAGGTATTAGGCAACTAGGGCTATGTTTTAGATTAGATATTTTATACTAAAGGTAATAAGAAAGGCCTATATAATCTGGATAAGTACTAGTATAAGAAGGAAGGCTTTTTAAAGACATAGGTAGTAGTGCTTAACTTCCTTATATAGCGAGACGTCAAAACTAATAAGCGACTCTACCCCCCCTTTAAGTACGTTGTTTGGCTTAATAACCTATTTATATCTATTTAACTTCTTTAGCAGCTTTAAGAGATTAAAATTAGCGGTGCTAAAATAGTTTAATTAATAAAAATAAAGCGTAAGGAATAAGAGGAAGGTTAAGAATAGCCTTAAAATAGAGGTTAAAATAAAGTACCTTTTAAACAAATTAGCTCTAACCTCGCCAACCTTAAATTAATGCATTCCTCTTAAATTCCTTAGGGTATATGTAATGGAACCTTGTAGCAAGTACTATAATGGGCTCATTATTAGGCTAGGTGTGTAGGTATTGCAAGTAAGTTAACAACGTAATAATAACTAGTAGAGTGGTTGCCTAATAGATTAACTCTAATTATATTCTAAGAATTACTACAAGGAAAAAACTATCTAAAGTAGAGACTGTGGTCCTTTAAATATATAACCGTACTTCTAGGAAATCCTCCTTATATATAAGGTACGTGTGCTCTATCTACTCTATTATAGATTATATAAATTATACAGATTATATAGATTATATCACGTGACTTAGTTACTATTCCTCGTTATATAGCTCTACCGGCTCTATTTTAGACCGTGCCTATATTAACTAACTAGCTTCTTCTAACTTCTCTCTAAGTAGTTATAATATTATACTTAAAGCGTCCATAACACTATCTTCCTCCTCTTTATCTTCGTCCTTAAAGATTCCTAACATCTCTAAGTCATTTACTAGATGTATAATATCCATCTAATTAATTTAGTTAATATCGTTACTTATTATACCTAAAGCAATTTCTCTTTCTTCTATAGTTTAACGTGCCCGCACTGTTACTGCCATACTATCGCTAGGTGAAATAATATTGTCTCTATATTCTTGTTATGTAAAAAAGGGGTTAGTTTATATTGCGCTAGTAAGTCCTTTATCTTAACAACCTTCCTCTTATTCAAAGTGCACTAAAGCGAATATTTATTCGTCCTATAACGTTCGCTCTATATCTAACGCTAAGTATATATATCCTATAACTCTTAATAGTCTATAAGTTCCCTAAGTAATTTATTATAGGGTCTTATATTTAATCTGCTGCTATAAAGCTTAATAGTAAGCTCTTAAGCGCCCTTAATAAACTGCGGCGATCGCGAAAGGCGGAATAAGAGGCTACGGCTGCTTAACAGCGTGCCCTTAAAACTCGTCTTCTAGCCTCTGCTTATCTTCTGCGTCTTAAATAGGTTCGTAAAAAGGTACGTTTTAAGGAGTAAAAACTTATAGAATAGGGTCTATAGGAACTTAGTAACGAAAGAATAGATTCTCTTCTAACAGCGAAGGAAATAACTTTAAGTAGTTTAGCAGTTGCTCTTCCTAGGTCCCCCTTAAGTAACTTATTCTTTAGTAACTCTTCTTTATTAATATTACCTAACCTCTTTTCTTCTAATACTCCTATATCTTTCTCCTAGCGTTTCTTAAGTTTTTTAATAGCTTTTAGGTAGTCTTATTATAGCCTATCTATTTTACCTCGTACTATATTTTATTATTAACGTCCTTATAACTAACAATCTTTAAAACTTGCTATTTATCTTCTTCTTATCCTCTATACGTGTCTGCTTTATAGACTAGTAGCTTAACTTTCCTATATACTAGCTCTAGCATTACGATATACTATATAGGGTAGATTTTTATCTTGGCTAGTAGGTTTAACTTAAATATAACTAGTGAGATTTTTTACGTAATCTTAAAAGGTCCTAGTCTAACGTAGTCTAACTTCTTACTTAGTCGTTAACTCTTGAAATTTTTATATAGTAGCCATACTTTATCTCCCTCCTTAAGATCTAGTCCCTTAGATCTCTTAGCGTCGTAGTATTTCTTCATTCTTTACTATACTACCTTAGCTATTTCCGTAAGGTTTTTATAAAGATTTATTAGTGTCTCTATCCTTTACTTAGCTATACTACTTGTCTTTTTTACTTAACGTGGCGATAATAATATTTTTGGCTTATATCCATAGTTCGCCTTAAATAGTAATATACCCATTCCTTTTTATAGTATTATATTATATATAAACTATATAATTAGTAATAATAATACCTAATTATTCTATGCGTAATTAATATAGTGCCTTAGATACTGCTCTAGTATCTAATTTAATCTTTCCATTTAACCGTCTGTCTGCGAATAATATACGGTAAAAGTTGCTGCTTAAACTCCTTACTCCGCTAAGAATACCTCCTAAAATGCTGCTATGAATCTTAGATCTCTATCCGATATAATCTTACTTAGTACTCTATATCTTATAAATACTTCTTTAATATAGATTCTAGCGACATCTTCTACTAATATCTCTTCTATACACGCTATAAAGTACCCCCACTTTATAAGCTTATCCACTATTACTAAAATCGCGTCGTAATCTTATCCGGTAATAGGATCTCTTAATTTTAGCAACTTTATAATAAAGTTCTATAATATAACCTTCTATAGTCTCTCTAGTATTTTAATAGGTTATAGCCCTCTATATAGCTTATACCTTATTAGTTTATTTCTTTAGCAATCTAAATACTCCTTAGTGACCTTTCTAGCTATCCTCTAGATTCTGTCAATAATATACTCCTCCTAAAGTCTCAACATTAAGCCTATAGCTCTATTATATCCTTAAGTTAATCCCCTATAGAATTCTTCTACAAAGTGCTCTACTATACTTTTTAGGATATACTTTACTTCTTAGTTTTCGTATATATCCGACTATAGATCTTCTAGCTGTGCTTTTAGAATTTTCTATATCTAAAAGCTTTTTAGTGTCTTATAGACCTTATTTAATTCTTCCTAAGTTATTATAATTTTTAGATAATTGTACCTAATTAATCTATCTATGTCTTTTCGCAATAAAGCCCCTAATGGCTTCTTATCATTTTGCAGTTTAGCTTTTCGACTTAGAGTATCTGCCCTTATATTGTCTATACCCTTAGTATACTAAATCTTAAAATAGTATTTTGTAAGCATCTCTGCCCATCTAACCTATCTTTAGTTAAGTTCCTTTATTATTAGGAATCCTATTAAGTTTTTATAATCTATTTTAACTATAAATAGTTTCTCTATGCCTTATAAGAATGCTCTTTATTCCTTTAATGCTGTAACTATACCTAATAACTCCTTATTATAGATGTTATAGTTTAACTCTAGTGGTGTTATCTTTCGACTATAGTATACCACTAGGTGCTATCTATCTAGATGCTTTTATATAAAGTATACCCCTAGTACAAAGTTTAATATATTTGTTTTAATAACTATCTCTAGTCCTAGTTAATAGATTTTAAAAACTAGCTCCTAGATAAACAACCTCTTAACTCTCTTAAACAGTTCTTATTACTCCTTTCCCTATACCTATAGTTCTTCTTTCTTTATTAACCGCGTAAATGGTTTAATATCTTTTAACTATTACGCTATAAACCTTCTGCAGTAATTGCAAAACCCTAAAAATAATCTTAACTGCGTAACGTTCTCTAGTTCCTACCAATTTACTATAGCCTTAATCTTCTTTAGATCTATACTAAGTTGGCCTAGTTTAATAATAAATCTAATAAAATTGGTCTTCCTAGTAAAGAACTCGCATTTCTTAATTACTACTAGTATCTATTCTTCTTATAGTCTCTTTAAGACCCATTTAACGTATTCTCTATATTCTTCCTTAGTTATTAAGTAGATAATAATATCGTTAAGATATGCTATAATAAATTCATTTAAATGTTCTCCTAATATATTATTAATTCGCTTCTAAAACGTTACTAGTATATTTATAAGCCTAAATTATATAACTAATAGTTTATATAGTCCTTCCTTTAACCTAAAGGCTGCCTTTTATTTATTGCCTTCCTTAATTCTAATCTAATAGTACGCCTATCTTAGATCTATCTTCGTAAAGATTTACACATTACCTATCCTATCTTAGATTTCGCTAATTAAGGGTAAAGGATACCTATCCTTTCTAGTAATGCTGTTTAACTATTTATAGTTAATGCACAGCCTTAGCTTACCATTTTTCTTTAGTATAAATAGTACTGGATAACCCGCTAATAATTGCGATAGTCTAATGTATCCCTTTTATAAGTTTTCCTAAATAAACTCTTTTAATGCTCTACCTTTTTCCTTAGTAAGCTTATAGATTAGAAAAAACTTTAGACTTATTTCTGGTTCTAATTCTATCTTATAGTCCTACGCTATATACTCTAATAGCTTTTTACTTTCTAGTAACTATAGTTTCTTACCGTACTTATAGTATCTCTTTAGTATATAGCTTAGCCCTTTTTCTATTTCCTTATAGGTCGCTTCTACTTAATACTATACTATCTTGGCTTATTGTTATATCTTACGGCGTTAAGTATCTTTAATATTAACCTAACCTGTAATTTAATCGATCTTTGGATTATATTTCTGTAACTAAGGCATTCCTAATACTGCCTTATTATTCCCTAATAATAATATATTAAAAGACATC
>Ga0307515_10004589_pt1 | contig 28420 bp, 22 predicted proteins | sample 17_EM_MG_FD_194513 | JGI IMG/M metagenome (GOLD analysis project Ga0307515, IMG submission 194513) | Populus trichocarpa ectomycorrhiza microbial communities from riparian zone in the Pacific Northwest, United States - 17_EM | ecosystem: Host-associated > Plants > Roots > Unclassified | place... | reverse complement strand
TCGCCATGATCCCCTCATCGATTCCATCGATCCCAAAAAGCTCAGCGAGCAATTCTTGGCCAGACGCTTGCTTGTGGAGCGTGCCGTGAGCGCGATGCCGACTCACGAAGCGTTCATCGCGCAGTATTGTGGCGCGCAAGCGGCGCGGGCGAGCTAAGCATGGCCGACGCCAGACTTCGCAAGATCGCGATCGTCGGCGGTGGCATGGCTGGCTGGATGAGTGCCGCGGCCCTCGCTCGGTTCGTGCCTCAGCCCTGTGAAATCGAGCTCATCGAGCTGGCGACAAACGAAGCCGCTGCCGCAGGTGAAGCGACGCTTCCGAGCCTGGAAGTATGGCATCGCATGCTCGGAATCGATGAGAGCGATTTCATGCGCCACACTCGGGCCACCTTCAAGCTCGGCATCGAGCTCCAAGACTGGGCGACGCGCGGCGCCACGTTCTTTCATCCATTCGGGATGTACGGCGCCGGAATGGATCCAGTTGTCTTCCACAATGTGTGGAGCAAGTTGCGTCTCAACGGCGACCAAGCGAGTTTGGAAGATTTTTCGCTGCACGCCGTCGCCGCGAGGCGCGGACGATTCGCGCGGCCGGCGGCGGGCGATCGCTCCATCATTGCGGGTTTATCGTACGGCTATCACTTAGATGTCGAGCGGTATGGGAGCTACTTGCGCCGCTTTGCGGAGCGCCGCGGCGTCAAGCGAATCGCGGCGACGGTCAGAGCGGTTCGGCTTCGTGAGCAGGATGGTTTCATCGAGTCCATCGAGCTGAGCGATGGATCGCAGGTTCAAGCCGATTTGTTCATCGATTGCTCGGGATTTCAGGCGCTGCTCATCGAAGCAGCGCTGCACGCGGGCTACGAGCACGAGTCGGATGTCTTGCCTTGCGATCGAGCCGTTACCGTTGCCTGTGAGTGCGCCGGCGAACTGCCGCCGTTCACGCGTTCCATCGCGCAAGACGCCGGTTGGCAATGGCGCATTCCGCTTCAGGATCGCATCGATACCGGCTACGTATATTCGCGAGCTTTCGTGAGCGACGACGAAGCCACCGCAACGCTGTTGGCAAATCTGCCGACGCGCGCGGTTTCCGAGCCGCGAGCGTTTTCATTTGCAACGGGTCTGCGCAAGAAAGTCTGGAGCGCGAACTGTGTCGCCATCGGATCCGCCGCCGGCTACTTCGAGCCGCTCGCGTCCACCGCCACTCATTTGATTCAGACCGCTATCGCGCGCTTGCTTGCCTGCTTGCCCGATCGAGCTTGCGACACGCCGGTGGTTGCCGAATACAACCGACTCACACGCATCGAATACGAGCGCATTCGCGACTTCTTGGCACTGCACTACCACGCGACACAACGCACGGATACGCCGTTTTGGCGGGCCTGCCGCGGCCGAGATATTCCCGACTTGCTGAGTCGCAAGCTGAGGATGTTCGAGCGCTGTGGCAGAGTGGTGCTCTTGGATGAGGAAACCTTCGCGAACCCGAGCTGGGTCGCGGTGTTCAGCGGCTTTCAGGTTTTGCCGCAGCGATATGCGGTTACCGCAGATCGCATCGATTTCGCGCAGGCGCAACGGCACTTCAACGAGATGCGGCAGCTGGTCGACCGCGCGGCCAACGTGCTGCCGCGGCATGCCGAATTCGTATCGGCTTATTGTTTGGCGGCGCGTGAACCACCACCCGGTGGTCAGCGCTAGAACAGCGCTTCCAGCTGCGCAAACACCGCGTGGATAGCGCCGGTTGCACGGGCTGTGTCGGCCGCGCGCAGGTAGTCGATCAGCTCGTCGTGCAACTTTAACATCGGAGTAAAATCCCGCCCCGTCTGCACGAGTCGCCCGAGCGTGATGCGCGCCCGCACGTCCCAGTGGAACGAGTCCCACGTTCTCAGAAACATGGTATTGCCGCTCGCTTCCACGAGCGTGCGATGGAATCTCAGCGCTTCATTCACGTAGTGGTCGTGATCGTTCCGCTCTACCGCGACGTGCATCTGCTGTGCACACTGCGAAAGAATCTCGATGATCGCGGGCGGACAAGGTATTGCCAGCTCAATGGAGCGCGCTTCGATGGTGGCGCGCAGCTCGTATGACTCGCGCATCTCCTGGAAGTCCGCTCCGCGGACGCGCGTGCCGCGGAACCGCTCGCACGTGACGAGGCTTCCGGCCTCGAGCTCACGCAGCGCCTCACGAACCGGCGCCTGGCTCACACTGAACTCGCGGGCCAGCGACAGCTCCTTAAGCTGCATGCCCGCGGGATAGGTGCCGTCTAAAATGCGTGCAACTAAGATGTCGCGGATGCGATCCCGCATGCAGGTTCGCTGCACGGTTGCGACATTCTTCCTCACGATTTCACGCCCGAATCTTTCTCTGCTTTGACAATACGCACTGTTGAGCGCTCCATGATGGAATCCGGCGGGCTCACAATGACGTTATCTTCGACCGTGAGTCCGTGAATCACTTCTACTTCCGAGCCATAGTCGCGGCCCAGCTGTACGGGTTTCATCACAACCTGACTCTGAGCGTTCACCGTCGCCACGCTAAGCCCGTCTCCGCGGAACAGCAACACATTCGCGGGCAAGCGCAACGAAGCGCTTGAAGTGCCGGGAAGTTTGAACGTGACTTCCGCATAAGAGCCGGGCAGCAATTCATGCTTGACATTGTCTACCAAAAGCTGCGCCAGCATGGTTCGCGATGCGGTGTCGATGGCATTCGACGTGCGGTCGAGCCGTGCCGTGTAGGTGTTTCCCGGCCTGTCCGGAAATCGCACTTCCGCCGTGATCTCAGGTTGCAACTGCGCGGCGTAAGACTGTGGCACCCGGACATATAAACGAAGCTGACGCGTGTCGGCGATACGAAATAACTCGGGGCCCGAATTGCTGCCGGCGACGATGAGCTGACCGACATCGGTATTACGGGCCGTGATGACACCGTCAAACGGGGCGACGATTTTCTTGAAGCTGGATAGCTCACGCAAGCGCTGCAGATTGGCCTGAGCGCCTTGAAGCGCGGCATTGCTGGCATCCGCCGCGCTCAATTTCTCGTCCACGTCTTGTTTGGAGACCGCGCCGGTCTCGCGCAAGCCTCGCCAACGATCTGCCGTGCTGTTGGCAATACGCTGGCCCGCCTCGGCGTTTGCCCGATCCGCTTGGGCGGCCCGAAGCTGTTGATCGAGCTCGGGCGCATCGATTTCGGCCAGAACCTGCCCGGCTTTGACGGGCGTGCCGATGTCGACAAACCACTTCTTCAGATAGCCGCTCGTGCGGGCATAGATCGGCGCTTCGTAGTTCGCCTGCACGCTGCCCGGCAACTTCAACTCGCCGGCCCCGGAGTCCGATTGGGGATTCACGGTGGCAACGGAGATGATGGATTGCGCCTCCGTGTCGTCCTGGAGTTTGGAGTGCGCATCGTGAGCCGCATAAACTTTCCACGCGACCAGGGCGAGCACGACGACTGCGATCGCGACGCCCGCTCGAATTCGGCCCGCGGAATTGGCAGGAGAACCTTTCTCGCTCATGTTCCGACCTCGACAGGTTTGGGCGCTGAGCCTGGATTGTCGCGCCCGTGCAAGAGAGTTAGGACGGTGGGGACGAAGAACAATGTCGCCACGGTCGCAAAAATCAATCCACCGATGACCGCGCGGCCGAGCGGCGCGTTCTGCTCACCGCCTTCCCCGAGGCCGAGCGCCATCGGCGCCATGCCAATGATCATCGCGAGCGCCGTCATCAACACCGGCCGGAAGCGCGTGAAGCCCGCATCCATCGCGGCTTCCAAAGCGGTGGCGCCCTGCGACATCCGTTCACGCGCGAAGCTCACCATTAGAATGCTGTTTGCGGTGGCCACGCCCATACACATGATCGCACCGGTGAGAGCGGGGACGCTGAGTGTGGTGCCGGTCAAGAACAGCATCCAGGCGATGCCCGCAAGTGCGGCCGGCAAAGCCGTGATGATGATGAAAGGATCCAGCCACGACTGGAAATTGATCACGATGAGCAGATACACGAGAATGATTGCGCCCGCCAAACCGATGATCAGCCCGGTGTATGACGCCGACATCGTTTGCACTTGTCCGCGCACCGTGATCTTCGTGCCCTTCGGCAAATGTTCGCTGTACTTCGCCACGACCGCGTTGATGTCTTTCGACACCGCGCCGAGGTCACGGCCTTGCACGGCGCCGAAGAGATCAACGACCGGCTGCGCGTCATAATGAGAAACGATGCTGGGGCCGAAGCCGCGGGAGATGCTCGCAAGGCCACCGAGAATCTGGTTCGATCCCACAGACGCACTCGCGCCGACCACCGGAATATTCTGCAGGTCTTGCAGCGTCGACATCCGGTATTGAGGCGTCTGCGTGACGATCGGATACTGCACTCCGGTTTCCGGGTTCAGCCAGAACGTCGGTGAGGTCTGCCCGCTGCCGGAAAGCGTCAACAGCAAATTATTCGCGATATCGCGCTGCGTGATGCCGAGTTGCTCGGAGCGGCTGCGATCGGTCGTGACGCGCAACTCAGGTTGATCGAACGTTTGCTGGATGTGCAGATCCACGAGGCCCGGAATACTGCGCATCTCGGCCAACATCTTCTTGCCGATCTCACGGTTGTCAGGGCTCATGCCCGTGATCTGCACGTCGATCGGCGAAGGCAAACCAAAGTTCAGAATCTGACTGACGATGTCCGCCGGCAGAAACGAGAACGTGGTTCCGGGAAAGTGCTCGGGCAATCGCTTGCGCAGCTCGCGTACATAGTCGCCCGTGGGCCCGTGCCCTTCTTTGAGCGCGACGAGAATGTCCGCATCGGCGCTGCCGATGGTGCCGGAATTGCTGTACGTGAGATTGATGCCGCTCACCGGCAAGCCGACATTGTCTACGATGCTGGCCAGCTCACCGGCAGGAATCACTTTACGCATGGCGTTCTCGACGCGATCCACGAGTACCGCGGTGTCTTCCACTCGCGTGCCCGAAGGGCCGCGCAAGTGCAGCTTGATCTGCCCCGCGTCCACTTCCGGAAAGAAGTTCTGACCCAGGAACGGATAGAGCAGCATCGAGGCCAGCACCACGCCGAAGAACACAGCGACGAACGGGCGACCATGAGTGACTGCGGATCTGAGCGAGTCACGATAGCGATTCCGCATTTGCTCGAAGCGCTTTTCGAAGTTGCGCTGAAAGCGCTGCAGGGCGTTACCGCGCTCGGCATGCGCGGCAGCGTTCGGATCGTGTTTCTTGAGCCAGTATTTGGCGAGTGTCGGCACCAGCGTTCGCGAGAGCAAGTAGGACGTGATCATGGCGAACACGACCGCTTCGGCCATCGGCACGAACAGAAAGCGCGCGACGCCTGAGAGTAAGAACATCGGTACGAATACGATGCAGATGGACAACGTTGATACGAGCGCCGGCACCAGAATTTGGCGGGAGCCTTCGAGGATGGCTGCTTCGACGTCTTGGCCTTCTTCCAAGTGCCGGTTGATGTTCTCGATGGTCACTGTGGCGTCGTCGACCAAGATACCGACCGCGAGCGCAAGTCCGCCGAGAGTCATGAGATTGATGGTTTCGCCGAGCGCGTTGAGCAGGATGATCGACGAGATGATGGATAGCGGAATGGAGATGGTGATGATCAGCGTGCTGCGCCAGCTGCCCAGGAATAGCAAGATCATCAATGCGGTCAGCGCGGCGGCAATGACCGCTTCCATGGCCACGCCTTGGACGGCTGCCGAGACGAATACGGATTGGTCGCCGGTCGCCTCGATGTTCGCGCCGGCCGGCAAGATCTCGCGAATATTCGGCAGACGCTCTTTGATGGTATTCACGATGTTCAGCGTCGACGCCGAGCCCGTCTTCTGGACGGTCATCAGCACCGCGCGGTGACCATTCACGCGCACGATGTTTATCTGCGGCGGATGTCCGTCATGCACGTGCGCGACATCTCGCACATATGTCACAGCGCCGTTGCCGCTCGAAATCGGAAGGTTGTTCAGCTCTTCGACGCTACGCGGGCTTGCGTTGAGCTTCACGCTGTATTCGGCGCCGGCAATCTTCTGCGTTCCCGCGGGTAGGATGAGATTCTGATTTCCGATTGCTGTGTTCACATCGGCCGGCGAAAGACCGTGCGCGCGTAACGCTTCCGGCCTCAGGTCGACTTGCACCTGACGAGCCGAGCCGCCGAACGGATAGGGAACGGATGCGCCCGCGATCGTCGCGATCTGTGAGCGAATGAACTGGTTGCCGAAGTCGAAGAGCGCCGCTTCGGTGAGTTGGCCGCTCGACAGCGCGAGCTGAATGATCGGAACACTCGAGGCGTTATATTTCAAGATGAGCGGCGGCGTCGTGCCGGGTGGCATGTTGCGCAAGTTGGTCTGCGTGAACGCTGTGACCTGCGCCATCGCGAGATTGATATCGACGCCAGGTTGGAAGAAAACCTTGATGACCGAGACGCCGGGATACGTCTGCGATTCCACGTGCTCAACGTCGTTAACGATGGTCGTGATGTATCGCTCGATGTTCGACGTGATCCGTCCGGCCATCTCGTCGGGCGACAAACCGGTATAGGTGTAGGTGATGCCGATAACCGGAATCTTGATGTCGGGAAAGATGTCCGTCGGCATGCCGGGACGCAGTGGCGTGCCGAAGAGCACGAGCGCACCCATGAGCGGCAGCAATAGAGCCAAAACGATGAAGGTATAAGGGCGCGTTAGTGCTACCCGTACGATCCACATGGTGTCGTCGCCGAAGTCGGAGGGTTTAATCGATTATCGATAATTGCTCTTAACCCTGCAAGAGGCGTCTGAACTTACCTAAGGATTTCCAACCGTTAGCATTAATAATCATTGGGCAAACCGTCCTGGGCTGAGCTGCGCGCTCGCCGAAGCGAGCTATCGATGTGCCGGGCTGCATTTTTCCGGGAAGTGAGTCTCGACGAAGTGAGAGTTCCGGTGCGCTTTTGCAAAAACGCACGGCGGGCACATCGGGTTCCAGGGTTATGTCCTCGATGACAGACGGCACTGCGAGCGACTCAGATGTCCGACGTAGGCGTCTTTACTCGAACCGCGATTGATTTGTGAATGCCTGCTCGTCCGACGGGCATGCGCAATGTAATCGTCGCTCGTCATCCTTCGTTCACCGCCTTGGGCTCGTTCTTGTTTCATTACCGCGAAGCATTGTTTCCGTTCGCGTGCTTCGCGGTGTTCTTGCCGGGGCCGCCGCTGTTCGAGCGGTCCTTCGCTGCTGTCGTGGTGGGGCTGCTCATCACATTGAGTGGTCAACTGGTTCGTATCTCGACCATCGGTCTGGAATACATCATCCGCGGCGGAAAGAATCGACGTGTGTACGCGGAGGATCTAGTGACCTCGGGCGTTTACGCACACTCTAGGAATCCGATGTACATCGGAAATCTTCTCATTCTCCTGGGAGTGGCTGTGGCGTCCAACTCGTGGACGTGCGTGCTCATAGTGGCGCCGCTGTTCACGCTCGTGTACTTGGCGATCGTCGCCGCCGAGGAAGGTTATTTACGCGATAAGTTCGGCGCAGCATTCGACGACTATTGCCGAGACGTGCCGCGTTGGATGCCCCACTGGCACGGATTGTTAGCAACGTTTGGGAGCTCACACTTCCATTGGCGCCGGGTGCTCCTCAAAGAGTACGGAACGCCATTCGGATGGATTCTAGGCTTCAGCGTGCTGACGGTTTGGCACCTGTGGCGCGAAGGCTTGATCGCCGATCGCGTTGAGATCGTTCAACTCGTAACCGTCATTGTATTAGCCGCAATCGTCGTCCGCTTTCGCGTGCGATATCTGAAGAAGTCTCGACGCCTCGTGGCTGACTGAGACGACAAGACGCGAGTGCGTTGAGCCAAGCCGCTCTACAAGGCGGCGCGCGCCGCTCGCGCTAATTCGCGAAAGCCGACACTAATTCGATCGTCGTCGGAGACACGCTGCCAAAACGTTCGCGCAATCGGGAGCGCCGCCGTCCATTGATCGGCATTTCCCCTACGCGGCTGGGGCAATGAAAACTCGCGTGCGACCAGTTCCTCTCGCAAGGGCGCGTGCATCATAGGCAACATGTCATACGCCGGTGCGAGTTGAAATCGCATGAACGCATCAAGAACAAACGACGCGTTTCCGAGATGCATGTCTGTGTTTCCAATGAGATCGCCGAACGCGGCTAGAAACCGCAGCTCGCGCGCGTTTTCCGCTGAGATGAGTTGCGCACGAAGCAAAGCGGCGGCCGATTCGGACCAGCCGCGCCGCTCGCCGACAAACTGATCGTCCAATGCACCGAGTGATATCAAGCCCATGCGGCCATGTGATCCAACACGGTCGAAGCGCTCCACTTCTAAGTAAGCGCGATATCCATCGTTCAAATACTGAGAGCGGGCCGTCTCGTGCCCGCTCTCGCGCAACACGATCCCAGCCAAATGTTCGGCAGCGAGCAGATCCGACCAACGCAATCCGGACGAAGTCGTGAGCAGCCCGGAAAACTTCACGAGGGTATGGCGAATCGCCGCGTCGCCGGTCTTCGCGACGGCGACCGTGAATTTGGGTTGTTCTCCAGCCGCAGATGAGCCGGGATTGCGACCGGCCACCGCTTCGTCCGCAAGCACGCGATAACGCACGAGTCGGTCGGCTTCCAAAACCACTGTTAAGTGTTCGCGTGCTTGTACCCATCGTGCGTATGACTCATCACCCACGATCAAATTTCCGACGGTGTCTTCTCCACGACGCGCGATGGCATAGAGCGCTTGGTTTTCATTCCAATCGTTGATTTGATCGGGCAGGTCGAGGTCCGCGTAGGTCTGCGGAAAGCGGTGCCCTAAGTAGCCTTGTGGACGCATGTCCGTCATGAAATAAGGCAGCGACGCGTGCGCTGCGCTTGCTGAAGGCCGTTCTAGATCCGAGTACCAATAATCATTGGGTGCAATGGTGGTCAGAGTGCCGATTCGTGCGGATTGGCCGGCCGCGTCGATCCGATAGACGGGAAGTTCGAGAGATAGGTCTCGAAATGGGCGGTACAGCGCATAGCGAGTCGATGGGCCGCGCCCCAGCACCACAACGTCGCTTCTCAGACTTCGAAGCGCGCGTGACAGGGAGGGCTGACTAATGCCCAGCCGGGCTCGCAGCTCCGTGGCCGATCGAATTCCCCCTGAAAGTAAAGCGAGGATTTCCGCCTTCATCCGGGAAGTGAATAGAAAATGAATAGAAAATGCAATGCATATCTATTTAATAACAATGATTTACTTAAAAATCTCACACATCGTTGAATAGATTTCTAGCCTCGAGAACTGGAAAAGCGAGCGCGCCGCTCGCTTTTGCGAAAACCCGCTTTAACCACCGGACCGCTTGGCGTCGTATCCCAGCTTTTTAAGCTCGGCCACAAGCCGGTCGCGATGATCACCTTGGATCTCGATCTTGCCCTCCTTCACCGCGCCGCCGGCGCCGCAACTGGCCTTCAAACGTGTGGCGAGCGCGTCGAGGGCAGCATCATCGAGCGGTAAGCCTGTGATCACCGAAACCCCTTTGCCTCTGCGGCCGGCAGTCTCTCGTCCCACTCGCACCTGACTCGGCGCGCCGGGTCGTGCAGCAGCACGTGCGATGGAGGCAGAAGAAGCGGAGCTGCTTGAAGTGCTTTGCACGACCGCGCCTCGAAAAAACTGCTTTTTCTTCACGACTAATCGACATCCTTCAGCGGGAAAAGCGCGCAGCTTACCGCAGCCACGGTTGACACTCACAAAACATATCTTAAGATATATCTAACGACAGCAATCACTGCTGCCGATTTCAAGCCAATAGGAGGCTTTTGTGCACAGTTGTCATGACCATGGCCGCGGAGCGCGGCGAATGTTTATGGGTCGCCATTTCGGCGGCCGCGGATCCGGCCGTTTTGCCGCTGGATTCATGGGACCGCCGGGATTCGGCGGCGGAGATTTTCGAACCGGGCGCAAGCTCGGGTCGGCGGATTTGCAGCTGCTCATCCTGGCATTGCTCGCGGACAAGCCACGGCACGGATACGAGCTCATCAAGGCTTTCGAAGAGCGATCAAAGGGTTTCTACAGCCCGAGTCCTGGAATGGTGTATCCGGCGCTCACTTATCTCGAAGAGCTGGGCTACGCGAAAGTGGAAGCGGAAGGCACGCGCAAGCTGTATCACATCACGCCGGAAGGCACGGACCACTTGAACCAAAACCGCGCGACGGTGGATTCGATCCTCGCTCAGCTCGAACAGGTCGGGCAGAAAATGGAGCGCGTGCGGCGGTTCATGTCCGACGAGGAAGAGGGCGAGCAGGACACAGGCCCCGTGCCGCGCGCCCGCGCGTTCCGCGAAACGTGGATCACGTACAGACAGCTCGGTGGCCTACTGCGTCAACTTTATTCCCGTGGATCGGATGTAGATCATAAGCAGGTTTTGGACGTGCTTCGTCGCGCGCTCGAAGAACTGCGCGGTCAAAACAGCAATAAATAAAAGTGCGGTAGGTGCAATTCCCGCGTCCGAGGAGCGCGGTCGCGGGACTCGCATCATAGGAGGGGCCCAAATTCAATAAGCGACTCCCGCGCGACTCAGTAAACTCTTCCAGCTATCGAGACAAGGAGGCGTGGGAACACCGATGAATCGTGCGGAGGGTTTAAGCAGATGTTTTCGCCGTGGGGCCGTCATAGTCTCCACCGCGGTTCTGATCGGCGTGTCGCCACTCGCATCGGCTGCGACGGCGCCCACTGAAGACGCAGCGCTGCAGCACGCGCGCAAGCTGCTCAAAGAAACCATCCTGATCGACGGGCATAACGATTTGCCGTGGGCCATCCGTACCGCTAAGACCGCTCCCCGCGACGTGGAGGCTTACGACCTGCGTAAGCACACAGCGGGAGATACAGATATCGAACGCCTCAAGAAAGGCGGTCTCGGTGCGCAATTCTGGTCTGTGTATGTGCCCGGCGAAATCGGCAGTGGCTATGCGCGCGAGCAACTGGAGCAGATCGATATCGCTCGCCGGATGATTGCGAAGTATCCCGACGTCCTGCAGTTCGCACTAACGTCCGAAGATATTCGCAAAGCTCATCGCGCCGGTCGCATTGCGTCGTTGCTTGGAATGGAAGGGGGGCATGTCATCGAGAATTCCCTCGGTGCTCTGCGTGCGTACTACGATTTAGGCGCGCGATACATGACGCTCACGCATAACGTCCACACAGATTGGGCGGACTGCGCAGCGTTACCTCCGCTACACAACGGTCTCACGCCTTTCGGCGAAGAGGTCGTTCACGAGATGAATCGGCTCGGCATGCTGGTGGATCTCTCGCACGTGTCGACGGACACGATGCGCTCCGCTTTGAGAGTGTCCAAGGCACCAGTGATTTTCTCGCATTCTTCCGCACGCGCGATTACAGATGTGCCACGGAATGTGCCAGACGACGTTCTCGTGCAAGTAAAGAAGAACGGCGGCATCGTCATGGTGACTTTCGTTACGGCCTTTGATGACGCGGCGACCGCCGCCATCATCGAGCCCGCGTTTCGGAAAATGCGCGAACGGCTCAGGGCCGCAACGACCGATGCCGAGCGCGAGCGGATCGAAGACGAGACTACATCTCAGCTGAAATTGCCGCCCGTATCGCTGGATCGCGTGGCGGAGCACATCGAGCACGTACGAGATGTCGCCGGCATCGAATCCGTCGGGCTCGGCGGCGATTTCGACGGCAACGATGCATGGCCGGACGGCCTCCAAGACGTGGGGGACTATCCGAACTTGTTTGGTTTGCTGATCCGTCGCGGTTGGAGCGACGCCGATCTCAAGAAGCTCGCAGGGGAGAACCTGCTTCGGGTGCTGTCACGAGCTGAGACCGTGGCGAAGGAACTGCAGAAGACCACAGCGCCATCGACCGTTCGATTCACTAAGTAAGTAATCGCTAGCGCCGCCATCGTTGCCGGACGGCTAGCCCGAATCAGGCCGCTGCCGCGACTCGGCCTACGGGCTTCGCTTCGCGAATCGGCAGATTCAGCAAGGCAGCCGTGAGCGCAAGTGCGATATCCGCATACCAGACCCATTGATAGGATCCCGTGCTCGCGACGGCAACGCCCCCCAAGTAGGCGCCGAGAAAACCGCCTATCTGATGCGAGAACAGGGCGAGACCGAACAACGTGGCGAGATATCGCACATCGAATAGCTTTCCGATGATGCCGGCGGTGGGCGGCACAGTCGCAAGCCACGTGAGCCCCAGCCCGCCGGCGACCAGATAAACATTCAGTGCGGTCTTCGGCATCAACAGGTAGATGACGATGAGCACTGCACGCGAGCCATAAATGATCGCGAGCAGATTCTTCATGCGATAGCGCTGCCCGAGCCAGCCGGCCGACAAGCTGCCCACCACATTGAAGAGACCGATGAGCGCTAGCGAGTTCGCCGCGACGCCGGCCGTGAGCCCGCACATTTGCAGATCGTTGGGGAAGTGCGTGACGAGAAATGCCACATGAAAGCCGCAGGTGAAGAAGCCGAGATGCAAATAGAGATAGCTCGGATCGCGCATCGCGATGCGAAGCTGCTCGCTCAGCGATAGCCGGCCGGTTGTGTCCGGCGCGGTTGCGGCGCCGGCCGCGCTCTTTGTTTCGCTTTTGAGCGTCGTGTTTGCCGACTGCGTCGAGGTGCCCGTCTTCTTGGTTCGCAATAACAACGCCAAGGGAATGGTGAGCAGCGCCGCGATGGCTACCGCGTACATGCCACTCGCCCAGCCCCATAGCGCGATGATGAATTGCATCAAGGGAGCAAACAGAAACTGCCCGAGCGATCCGCCGGCGTTGATGAAGCCCGCGGCCAAGGATCTTTTGCCGGGATCGAGATTGCGCGCCGTCGCGCCGATGAGAATCGAGAAACTGCCGGCGCCGGCGCCCGCGGCGAGCAGGAAACCGAATGTCAGCATCAGGCCGAGCTGTGAGCGCAGAAACGGTGTGAGTGCCGCGCCGATCGCCATGACGATGCCGCCCGCGATAATCATGCGATGCGGGCCGAACCGATCTGCCATGGCGCCGAACACGGGCTGCACGACACCCCACACGAGCTGTCCCACGGCAAGCGCCAAGCTGATGGCCGCAATGCCGATGCCCGTGTCGGAAACGATCGGCAACACGAAGAGTCCGGTGGATTGCCGCGCCCCCATCGTGATCAACAAGATCAAGGTCGCGACGGTAATGAGCAAGGTCGACTGACGAGCCGACGCGGACGAAGTGGACATGAGGTTCGGCCGAACAGGGAAAGCTGCCGATATCGTACAACCGCCGATGCGCCGAATGCATACCTCGATCGAGATAGCTTCTCATGTCTTAGCCGGTGAGCACGCCGCGCCTCCGGAGCGCGTCCTTGACTAAAACCTAGGTACGATGGTACCAATATACCATGACAACAATCGAACGAATGCAGACGGGCGTGCGCATCGAGCGCCGCATGTTGAAGGTGCTGAAGGGCGTGGCGGAATACTTGGATATGTCGCTGGGAGATCTGCTGGAAGGCATCGTGCTGCATGCTTTCGAGGGCAAGGCGCCGTTTTCCCCCACGACACTCAAGCAGATCGAGCAGCTCAAGAAGATCTACGGATTGGATCTAACGGCGAAACACGCGCATCAATTGAAAGAGACGGAGCGCAAAAGTGGCAAGTGACAACGAGCTTCCGCCGGCCCTCGCCACATTCCTGGCAGGCCATCAGGATCCACGCACTTTTCGTCACGCAGATCACGTGCGCGTGGCATTCGAGATGTTGAAGCGCCACTCGTTCTTGCACGCGGCGGCGGTCTATTCACAGCGGATCAAGCAAATGGCCGCGAGCGTCGGCAACCCCACGGCTTATAACGAGACCGTCACAGTGGCGTTTCTCGCGGCGATCGGTGAGCGGCTCGCCTACAGGGCTTACGACGATTTCGAAGCGTTCGCCGCCGACAACCCCGAGCTGCTAGACAAGGGCGTGTTGAGAAAGTGGTACACGCCCGAGCAACTCAGCTCCGCCGTTGCGCGTGAGACATTCGTGCTGCCGCAGCGCACGGACCACTGAGCTCACTTTGGGCAAGGTGCTCCCGCGGACATCCACTTCTTGAACTCCGCGACGAACTGATCGTGAGGAACGGGAACAGGCGTGCGTCCCGCGCCCGGATTCCATCCCCATAAGACCAGCTTGTCGTTCGACACATGCTCGAGCAACGCATCGAGGCTCTTCCCACCGTTCGTTTCCCCAGTCTTCAGCACTCGGCACAGCTCGCCCGGCGGAAGATTGATGAACACCATCTTCATGTTCTCAGGTGGCAAGTGCCAGTTCGGCGCTCCCGGTGGCGCGTGTCGGTCGTAACTCGCGGGAAGATTCGATTCCGTGTGGCACGTGGAGCAGTTCATGCCCGCCATGCCTTTGCCGTCCGACCCGCGCATGACGTTTTGCTCATGCGGACGCCCGGTGTCGAGCTGCAGTGGCGCATTGCCGGGAATGTGACAGTTCTGACAGCGAGGATGTTGCAACACCGTTTGAATGGTACCGAACGCCCGCAAGCCTTCTTTCTTGGACGCTCGAGTGTCGGCGCCCGCCGTCGAAGCGACCATGACGATCGCAACGGCAAGGCTCAGTAAAGCTGCGCCTGTTTTCTTCATCGCGTTTTCCCCAATCTCAAGTCTGCGTCAAATCCAAAGGCAGACTTCTGAGTCTCTTCTTCGTAAGCACGTAAACAGCGTTCGCCACTGCGGGCGCGATCGGCGGTAAGCCCGGTTCGCCGGCTCCGCCGGACTTCTCGGTGCTCGGCACGACGTACGTTTCCACCACCGGCATCTCTTGTAGACGCAAGACCTGGTAGTCGTGAAAGTTGGACTGCTGCACGCGGCCGTCTTTCAATGTGATGCGCCCATACAAGGCCGCCGACAGGCCGTAAACAACGCACGATTCCATCTGCGCCGCGACGCCCTCCGGATTCACGCAAATGCCGCAATCGATTGCAACGACCACGCGATGCACGCGGATGCGGTTGTTCTCAACGGAAACCTCAGCGACATGGGCGACCCACGAGCCAAAAGATTCATGCACAGCGATGCCGCGCGCTCGACCGGCCGGCAAGGGCGTGCCCCATCCGGCTTTTTCCGCTGCAAGATTCAGCGCTCCCGCATGCCGCGGACTCTCGGTTAACAGCTTGCGGCGATAGTCGACCGGATCTTGATTCGCGGCGTGCGCCAGCTCGTCGACCAGGCTCTCCATCACAAAGCCCGTATGCGAATGGCCAACCGATCGCCACCAAAGCACCGGCACCGGCGAGGCGGGCGAATGCAAGGCGACCCGATGCACCGGCGTCTTCTTCACGTACGGCGAATTGAAGGTGCCTTCGATAGACGATTCATCGATCCCATTCTTGATGGCGAAGCTGGCGAACGGCGTGTTCGCGAGAATGGATTGACCGACGACCGTGTGATCCCAGCGACGCGGAAGCCCGCTCGAATCGGTATGAATCACCGCGCGATGAAACCACTGCGGACGGTAGTAGCCGCCACGAATATCGTCTTCGCGAGTCCAGACCACTTTGACCGGCACGCCTGCCGCCTTCGCGACCGCGACGGTTTCGCGAATGAGATGACAGCTGCCCGTGGCGCGCCGACCGAATGCGCCGCCTAAAAACGTCGTATTGATTTTCACTTGCTCGGGCTTCATGCCGAGCGTCTCAGCGGCCGCGCCTTGATCGATGCCGGGAAATTGCGTGCCGATCCAAACTTCCGCCGAGTCTTTGCCGACTTTGGCGGTGCAGTTGAGCGGCTCCATCGGCGCATGCGCGAGAAACGGCAACTCATAGTCGACCGCCACAACGGGTTTTGCGCTCTCGCTCGCCGAGATGTCTCCAGCCACCGCGGCGTTCAAACCCGGAGTTGCGGCGAGGTTGCGATACTCCTGACGCAGCGCTTCGGTATCGATGGTCGCGCCCGGACCCAAATCCCAATCTACTTTGAGGGCATCGCAACCGACCTTCGCGGCCCAGAAGTTTTCGGCGACGACGGCAACACCGCTGGGCACAGTCACAACGGCATGCACGCCCGGAACCGCTTTCGCGCGGCTATCGTCGACGGACTTTGCTTTGCCGCCGAACACGGGAGGCCGAGCGAGCACCGCGGTCATGAGCCCCGGCAAGCGAACGTCGATCCCGAACTCCGCTTCGCCCGTGACTTTTTCCGGCGAGTCGAGGCGTTTCGTCGGCTTGCCGATGATCTTCCAGTCCTTGGGATCCTTCAGCTTCACGCGGGTCGGCGGAGGAAGCTTCGCCGCGGCTGCCGCGAGGGATCCAAAGGACAAGCGCTGATCTTTATAGAGAACGTATCCGCTCTCCGTGGAGCATTTAGCGGCGGGAACTTTGAACTGTGCCGCCCCAGCTCGGAGCAACAGGTCCCGCGCGGCGGCGCCCACCTGTCGATAGCGATCGAACTCCGACCAGGTGCTGGTAGAGCCGCCGGTCATTTGAATGCCCATTGCGGTGTGCGCGTAGACGATGGAGGCGGGCGCATGCTCCATGCGCATCTTGGTCCAGTCGCAATCCAATTCTTCCGCAAGCAACATCGGCAGCGTGGTCCAGATGCCTTGGCCCATCTCGGAGTGCGCCAGTTGAATGGTGATGACGTTGTCCGGCGAGATGGAAAGATACGCGTTGACCGGTGGCAGGCCCGGCTTCTTCGGCGGCGCTGCTTGAGCGAGCGCCGTGCCGCTCTTCGCGATGTTGAACCCGATGATGAGCCCGGCGGCCGCACCCGCGGAATGAGTGAGGAACCGACGCCGCCCCGAATCTATTACCGCGCTCATGTCTTTCCTCCCATCTTGTCCGCCGCCAGATGCACGGCGGTGCGGATGCGCTGATACGTTCCGCACCGGCAGATGTTGCCGGCGAAAGCCGCATCGATGTCTTTATCCGTTGGATGGGGCTTCGCGCCGAGCAGCGCGACGGCGGTCATGACCTGTCCGGATTGGCAATAGCCGCACTGGACCACATCCGCATCGATCCAAGCCTGTTGAACGGGATGGAGTCCGCTCTGGCTCTTCAGCCCTTCGATTGTCGTGATGGGTCGATCGCCCACGGTGGATACGGGCCGCACGCACGAACGCACGGCCTGGTCGCCGATCATCACCGTACAGGCGCCGCATTGGGCCATGCCGCAACCGAACTTCGTGCCGGTGAGGCCGATGACATCGCGTAGCACCCAAAGCAAAGGCATATCGTCCGGAACAGCGACCTCATGGGCCGCTCCATTCACGGTAAGCTTCATCGCTTAAGCTCTCCATTGGAAGGCGTTGATCGTAAGGCGCACGGCAGCGTTCGGATCCTAGCCATTACCATGTGCCCAAGTTACCGCAGAACGCAGAAGCGTCACACCGTCTCTTTAAGTTCCTCTGTCTCGACTTCGACGCGCATCTCTTTGTAGTCTTTGCGTGCGCCGATGAACATGCCGGAGATCGGCATGACGCCGCGCGGATGATTGCTCACGCCTGTCGCCACATGTCGCAGCGAAGTGCGCTCGCCCATCGTGGGATCGAAGCCGCGCCAGCCGAGCGCCGGCAGATAAACTTCCGTCCATGCGTGAGTGGACGCATGCCCGGCCATCGATGCCGAACAGTGCAAATAGCCACTCGCGAAACGCGCGGCGATTCCCATCACGCGCGCGCAATCCATCATGAGTGTGGCCATGTCGCGGCACGAGCCGCTGCCGCCCTCCAAAGTAACGGCGGGGCTCTGCACGCCTTTCTCACTGCGCCGTTGATAAGCGATCTTATCGTGGATGAGCTCACACAACGCGAGCATCGTGCCTTCGGCATCTTTGCGATCCACTTTCAAATCGCCATCGAGCCAGGGACGCAGCGAGTCGCTGTCTTCCGGATAGGACAGTGTCTGGTAAGCTGAAGAGACTGTGATCTCCAGTGGATCGTAAGTGACCGGATAAGCCACGAGCCACGGCTCATGAAGTTGTTGGCCGGGGAAGTGCGTGATTCGATGCACGAGCACGTCGCTGACTATAGTCAGCGACGCTGCGTCCTCAAGAAGGTCAAGTAGCGCAACCGAATTGCCGAACACATCGCGCACCCACATCAAGCGATGCGCGGGCGTGATCTCAAGCCTCATATCGTCGATGCGCAGATCGTGGCCTTCGCGCGGCCGTAACACGAGACGATGTCGCCCGAAGCCTACCGGCCGCTCATAGGAGTACGTCGTGCGATGCTTGATGCGAAGCCGAAGCATGATGGCTAGTGTGAGCGCTCCGGCTGCGAAGCTGCAATCTTATCGCTTTCAAGCGACACCGGGTCCCGCGGAGGGGTCGGCGGGCGAGCGCAAGGAAACGCGGATGCGTAACGATGTCGGCAGGAAATATTGGAGATCATGAAGAGTCGGAATCCGCAGTTTCAGGGCGACGGCGCTCGCGCCGCATCACACGCGCTTTCGAAAGCAAAGCGATGGCGAACCAAGCACACAGAATCGCGATCGGTATCGCGATAAGCCGTGGCCACACCACCATCGCCGCCGCCAACAAAAACAACACGACCCCGGCAATCGCCACCGTTTTGCCTTCAGTGCCCGCGAGCACGCGTTGCTCGCTGAGCGCGGCGCTGACCGTACGGCCGATGCGCAATGCGCCGGCTGCCGCACGCGATGCACTGCCGCCGCGTCCACCCATGCCGATGTAATGGAGAGCGGGTCGAGTCGGTCGAGGTGTTTCCGGGCGTACCGTGCGACGTCGGCCCCAGCGACTGGGGCGTAAAACGATCTCCGTGGCATTCAGAATGTCTTCCTCGAACATCTGTTCCATCGATGCCGCGAAACCTTCGTTTTCGATGACCGCGTCCAGTTCGTAGTTGCCGATCCAACTTGCGATGTTGAGGTTGCTGGAGCCCACACGCGCCCAGCGCCCGTCCGCCACAGCGGTTTTCGCATGCAGCATCGTTCCTTTCCACTCGAACACGCGCACGCCGGCTTCGAGCAGCGGCCGATAGCCAGCCTGCGTCAGCGGTCTCAGAATCGGCAGATCGCTGGCGCCCGGCACCAGCAGCCGAACATCCACGCCGTCGAGCGCCGCCGAGCGAAGTGCCTGCACATAGACTGGAATGCCGGCGAAGTAGGCGTCCGTGAGCCAAAGTGTCTCGCGCGCGGCGCCGGCGACGATCTGATCCAACCTAAGGAGCGCGGCTGTCCCCGGTGCGTTGGCGACGATGCGCAATGAAACGTCGCCGGGCAATTCAATGCTTGAGCCTGTGGCCGCTGCGCTTTCGGCTTGTGATGTCGCTGAGCTGAGATTCGGCGAGCGCGCCTCGATCGCGCTCATGTCTCGAGCACCTCGGTCCATCGCCGCCGAAAGCGCTTCGGAGTCCGGCATCGGCGCGCCGATGGCTGCCCAAACTTGCTCGAAGGCCCTCTCGATGTCTCTAAGAGCCGGCCCCCGCACTTCCACGCCCGTGTCGCGCCACGGTTGGATATTGCGCTTGGGGTCACCGAGCCAAGGCTGACCGACACATAACCCGGTGACGAAGCCCACTCGACCATCGACAACCAGGGATTTGCGATGATCCCGATGCAACCAACCCAGCGGGCTCGACAGGTCTGGCGGGTTGAAGCAGCGCACCTTAACGCCCGAATCCCGCAGCCGGTTCCAAAAGCCACGCGAAGCTTTGCCGAAAGCACCCATCCAGTCGTAGACGACCCGAACGTCGACGCCTTCGCGGGCCTTGGCACTGAGCGCGGCGGAAAATTCCTGGCCGATCTCATCATCGGTGATGAAATAGTTTTCGAAGTAGATCGCCCGGGTTGCGGAGCGAATTGCATCGATCCAGGCAGGGTAATTCTGAGCGGCATCCTTCAACAGCCGCACGGCGTTGCCGGCAATAAGTGGCGTGCCCGCCGCGCGCGTGAGCGCTTGATCAAGCACGTTAGCGTCACGCGAGCCATGGGCGCGGCGCGCGGGAAGAAAGGCCGGAACGTTCACAGAGACAACTTTGGCAAGTGCAGTTTCCGGTTCACGCGTTTTGGCGCGGGACTTTGTGATGCTACAGCCGCTTTCGAAGCCGGTACAATCGCCGCCTTTTCCACGGGGGCGTCGGCATGGCGTTTTGGAATAGACGTAAGTCGATTGATGCACTGAGCGCCGTATCGTCGGAGCACAGACTGAAGCGAACCCTGAGTTGGCCGCATCTCGTCGGGTTGGGTGTCGGCGCAATTGTGGGCACGGGCATTTACACGCTGACGGGTGTTGGCGCTGAGCGCGCCGGGCCTGCGGTCATCCTGTCTTTCGCGATTGCCGGAATCGTCTGTGCCTGTGCGGCGCTCGCTTATGCAGAGCTGGCCACGATGATGCCGGCCGCGGGCAGCGCATACACCTACTCTTATACGGTCGCGGGCGAGCTCGTCGCTTGGGTGGTCGGTTGGAGTTTGATTCTCGAATATTCGGTTGTGTGCAGCGCGGTGGCGGTCGGGTGGTCGGGTTATGCCGTGGGATTCCTGAAGTCCATGGGCATAGCGGTGCCGGAGCTTCTGACTAAGGGACCGCACGCGGGCGGAGTGATGAACCTTCCCGCCGTCGTCATCATCATGGCCGTCGCGGTTTTGTTGATGCGCGGTACTCGCGAGAGTGCGACGCTGAATGTCGCGCTCGTCGGCATCAAGTTGATTGCCCTGCTGGTGTTCATCGGCATCGGTTTTGCCGCGTTCAACGCCGACAACTTCGTGCCGTTCATGCCCTACGGTTTTGCCGCTCATCAGGACGGCGCCGAGGTGCGCGGAGTGATGGCCGCCGCGGCGATCATCTTTTTCGCTTTCTACGGATTCGATGCGGTATCGACCGCCGCTGAAGAGACGAAGGACCCTGACAAAGATCTGGTCAAGGGCATCGTGGGCTCGATGCTCGTGTGCACAGTGTTGTACATGGCCGTCGCGGCCGCGGCGCTCGGCGCCATGCCGTTCATGGGTTTCGCGAGCAGCCCGGAGCCGTTAGCGCATGTATTGAGGTCGCTGGGTCATCCAGTGGCGGCGACGCTGATTGCCGCAGCGGCGGTGATCGCCTTGCCGACGGTAATCCTCGCGTTCTTGTATGGACAGACCCGCATCTTCTTTGTGATGGCTCGCGATGGTCTCTTGCCGCAGAGTTTGGTTCGCGTCAACGCTAAAACGGGCACACCCAATCTCATCACGGGGCTGACGGCGATCATCGTTGCAGTCGGTGCCGCGCTGTTTCCGCTTGCGGAGATCGCGGAGCTCGCCAATGCGGGAACATTGCTGGCGTTTGTGGCCGTTGCAGCTTGCATGCTCGCGCTTCGCGTCCGCGAGCCCGACCGCAGGCGAGCTTTCAGAACGCCGTTGCCGTGGGTCGTGGGCACGGCGGCCATTCTCGGCTGCGCTTACCTGTTCTTCAGTCTTCCGGACATCACGCGCACGCGGTTCTACATCTGGAATTCGATCGGCATCGTCGTTTATTTCTTGTATGGCGTGCGCAAGAGCCGGTTAGCAGCGGACTCCGCATTGAATCCTTAAAGGTCCATTCGGCGCACCATGACCGAGCGAGGGCGGCCGCTTCGTGCCGCCGCCGCACGCCATTCGCTTGGCTAGCGCATTGCGTATTGCCTGCCGCGCACGGCATTGCTGGCGCGGAGCGTGGCGGCGAGCCTAGAATCTCCGGGCAATAACAATCACTCGGACAGGCTCCGAACAGTCAGGGGAACAGCATGATCGGCTCGCTCGCTTCCACGCGCGGCGCTTGGCTCGCTGCCGCCGCCGCCCTCACCATTCTCTCCGCTTGTTCGAAGAAAGATGCGCCGGCCGAGGCGGCGAATTCCGCGCCCGGCCCTTCGAATGCGCTCGAAGGGCAAGTCGACATCGTTGCTTGGCCCGGCTACATCGAGCGCGGTGAATCGGACAAGGGCTATGACTGGGTCACGCAGTTCGAGCAAGACACTGGTTGCAAGGTCAATGTGAAGGTCGCCGGCACCTCTGACGAGATGGTGTCGCTCATGACTCAGGGTGGCTATGACCTCGTGACGGCTTCAGGCGATGCATCGCTGCGCCTCATTCGCGGCAACACGGTGCAGCCCATCGATATCGCGCGCGTTCCGAGTTTCAGTACTTTGGATAAACGCCTGCAGCAAGCCGTTTGGCATTTTGTGGACGGCAAGCACTACGGTGTGCCCTATCAGTGGGGCCCGAACGTGCTCATGTACAGCACCAAGGTATTCAAGACGCCGCCTAAGTCCTGGGCCGTCGTCTTTGAGCCGCAGATATTCCCCGACGGCAAGCCGAACAAAGGGCGCATTCAGGCCTATGACGGGCCGATCTACATCGCGGATGCGGCGCTGTATCTCATGAAGACCAAGCCGGACCTCGGGATCAAGAATCCGTACGAGTTGAGCGAGCAACAGTACTCCGCCGCTTTGGATCTCTTGAGGAAGCAACATCCGCTCGTGCAGCGCTATTGGCACGATGCGAACGTCGCGGTGCAAGACTTCACGAATGAAGGCGTCGTGGCGTCCGGCTCGTGGCCGTTCCAGGTCAACACGCTGATTACGAACAAGCAGCCCGTATCGAGCACCGTTCCGGAAGAAGGCGCTACCGGTTGGGCGGACACCACGATGATGCGTGCGCAAGCCCGACATCCAAACTGCGCTTACAAATGGATGGAGTGGTCGCTCTCCCCGAAGGTGCAAGGCGATGTGGCCTCATGGTTCGGTTCGGTGCCCACGGTCCCGGCCGCTTGCGAGAATCACCCGCTGCTCGGGCCGGACGGTTGCAAGACCAATGGCATCGACAACTTTGAAAAGATCTGGTTCTGGCGCACGCCGGAAGCCAAGTGCGAGCAGGGCACCTGCGTGCCCTACAGCAAGTGGTCCACGGACTACGTGGCGATCATGGGCGGGCGTTAGACCCTCAACAGAAATGCCGCGCGCTTGACGGCCGCAATCGAGCTTCGCGAAACCGCACGCACGTTTGGCAGCGTGCGTGCGGTCGATTGTGTTTCGCTCACTGTCGCGGCTGGTGAATTCTTTGCGATGCTCGGGCCGTCAGGTTCGGGAAAAACCACGTGCTTGCGACTCATAGCGGGCTTTGAGGTCCCGGATGGCGGCGTGATTCTGCTGGACGGTAAAGACGTAAGCGGCGTGCCACCCTACGACCGGAACGTCAATACCGTCTTCCAAGACTACGCGTTGTTTCCGCACATGACGGTGCTCGAGAACGTCGAGTACGGTTTGCGCGTGAAGAAAGTCGGCGCGCCGGATCGCAAGCGTCGCGCCACCGAGATGTTGGAGCTCGTGAAGCTCGCGGGCTTTGAAGCGCGCCGTCCCGCGCAACTTTCCGGCGGGCAGAAGCAGCGCGTCGCGCTCGCGCGTGCTCTGATCAATCAACCGAAAGTGTTGCTGCTCGATGAGCCACTTGGCGCGCTCGACCTGAAGCTGCGCGAAGAGATGCAGATCGAGCTGCGCAATTTGCAGCGACAGTTTGGCATCACCTTCGTCTACGTCACGCACGATCAGGGCGAAGCGTTATCTATGTCCGACCGTGTCGCGGTGTTCAATCGCGGCCGCATCGAACAGTTGGCCACGCCGCGAGAGTTATACACTCAGCCGCGAACCGCGTTTGTCGCCCGCTTTGTCGGGGGCGCGAATGTGTTCGGCGGCGAGTTGGCATCGAAGCTTGCCGGCAACGCGGGTGCTTTCGCTGTGAGGTCCGAGTCGGTGCGCGTTCTGAGTCTGCACGTGCCCGCGCCGGCGGACTTCATGGCAACCGAAGCAACAGTGCTCGATGTGCAATATCACGGCGCGACATTACGCTGGCAGTTGCGCTTGGAGAATGGAGAGATTGTCGCGGCCACGCGCTCGGCCGCGGAAGACTTAGGTTCGAGCGTGCAAGGCGGCCAGCGTGTGCGCATCGCTTGGCCTCGAGAAAGCACGGTCGCGTTGCAAGACGTATGAGCTACGGAACCCTCACGAGCATTGTAGGAATCACTGGGTGCGAGAGCCAACTAAACACTGCACTGTGCGTTAAATGCGAGAGCCGATTGCACATCGCAGCACGTTTGTCGCGAGGCGCGCACGAGCACTGCAGGACACATCAATGTCGAACGGCGCACGCCCTATGAAAGACGCGCGGCATTTTTCGCGCCGCGTTGAGCAGGGCGCGATGCGTGGCTCTGAGGTTGTCGCGTGAACGCCGTAGCGGGAACACTTGCCGGCAGCGGCGGCCCGCTTCGAGCGATCTCTACTTTCCTGCATCGGCGCTCGACACTTTATCTGTTCTTGCTGCTCGTGCCGCCGCTGTTGTGGCTCGGTACAGTGTACCTCGGCACGCTGTTTGCGCTGCTCCTGCAGAGTTTCTACGCCATCGATGACTTCACGGCGCAAATCGTACGCAAGCCCACGTTCGCCACTTACGTGCAGCTTTTCACTCAGCCGGCAAATTTAGACATCATTCTTCGCACGCTCACGATGGCCGTGTGCGTAACGATCGCCGCGGCGATCATCGCCTTTCCCATCGCCAACTACATGGTTCGCTACGCATCGCCACGAGCCAAAGTATTCTTCAGTGTCGCTGTGCTGCTGCCGATGTGGACCAGCTATCTCGTGAAGGTGTACGCCTGGCGCCTGATCCTCGCGAAGCAGGGCATTCTGAATTGGGCGCTGGAATCTTTGGGTCTCGGTGCCGTGCTGGATGCGCTGCTGCAATTGCCCGGAATCGGCGGCCCATCGCTCGCGTCTTCGTATCTCGGCATGTTCATCGTCTTCGTTTACATGTGGCTGCCGTTCATGATTCTGCCGGTGGCCGCGGCGCTTGAGCGAGTGCCGGCGTCTTTGATTCAAGCCTCGGCGGATCTCGGCGCGCGCCCGCGCCAAACATTTCGAACAGTCATCTTCCCGCTGGCGATGCCGGGACTCGCCGCCGGGTCGATCTTCACTTTCTCGCTGACACTCGGCGACTACATCATTCCCAGCGTCGTGGGCGCGCCCGGCTATTTCATCGGTATGATGGTGTATCAACAGCAAGGCACGGCCGGAAACATTCCATTGGCGGCCGCCTTCTCCGTCGTGCCGATCATGTTGATCACGATCTATCTCACATTCGCGCGCCGCCTCGGCGCGTTCGATGCACTCTGACCCAAGGAGGGGGAAACATCATGCAAAAGACCGTACTTGCGCTTCTTCTCATCGTCGCGGGGGCGGCGGCTCAATCCGCACCTTTGCCTCGCAGCACGCCGGAGGAACAAGGCGTTTCGTCCGCGGGCATTCTCGACTTTGTCGAAGCCGCGGATAAGGGCATCGACACAATGAACAGTTTCATGGTCGTGCGGCATGGCAAGGTGGTCGCTGAAGGTTGGTGGTCTCCATACGCCGCCGAGACTCCTCACGCGATGCATTCGCTGAGCAAGAGCTTCACATCGACGGCGGTTGGCCTTGCCATCGCGGACGGGAAGTTCAGTCTCGACGATCCCATTCTCAAGTTCTTTCCGGACAAGGCGCCGCCTGAGCCGAGCCAGAATCTCAAAGCGATGCGCGTGCGCGATCTGTTGATCATGTCCAGCGGCCACAGCGACAAAGACCTGAGCAGCGTCGATCTGCAATCGCCGCAGCCGTCGCAGTCGTTTCTCAGTTCGACCATTGCGTACAAGCCGGGCACATATTTTCTTTACAACACGCCGGCAACTTACATGCTCTCCGCCATCGTGCAAAAAACCACGGGTGAGAAAGTACTCGACTATCTGCGCCCGCGGTTATTCGAGCCGCTGGGCATAGAGAATCCTAAGTGGCAGGAAAGCGCCGAAGGCGTCTCGTTAGGTGGGTACGGCCTATCCGTGCGAACGGAGGACATTGCTCGCTTTGGCCTGCTCTATCTTCACAAAGGTGAATGGCAGGGCAAGCAGCTGGTACCCGCCGCATGGATCGAAGCAGCCACATCGCGGCAAACCTCGACGGGCAGCAGTCCCACTAGCGACTGGGAGCAAGGGTACGGTTATCAATTCTGGCGCAGCCGCCACGGCTATCGTGGCGACGGTGCGTTCGGGCAATTCTGCTTTGTGCTCGCCGAGCAAGATGCCGTTGTGGCCATCACAAGCGGCGGTCGTGACATGCAGGCCGTGATGAATCTCGTTTGGGACCGACTGTTGCCTGCGATGCAGGCGTCGCTGCCGGCTAACGATGTTGATCGCAAGAAGCTCGCGGTGCGACTGAGTCAACTCGAGGTCCGCCGCCAGGATGGCAAGGCATCGCCCCGGCTTCCCGCCTCGATATCCGGCAAGTCGTATGTGTTCGAAGAGAACCCGGCAAAAATTCAGAAATTCTCGCTGGATTGGAAATCCAAGCGCGATGAGCCGGCTGTTGCGCTGACGGTCGGCGGAATCGAGCAGCGCGAATCGTGCGCTAAGGGCGCCGCCTGGAAAAAAATCGTAGTGCACGGCAATTCCGCGATGCCTGAACAACGCGCCGCTATCTCGTGTGCTTGGAAATCCGGCGACACCTTCGCTATCAAGACGGTGGCCGTCGAAACGGCGTTCTACATCAACTACCAGTTCCGATTTACGCCGCGTGAAGTGTTTCTTGAGCAGACGTACAACGTGGATCATACCGAAACGGTTCGCTTAACTGGAAAAGCCCAGTGAGTCCATCGGCATGAATACGAGGGCTCCACTAGGCACACGGCTCGCCGCGTATGCCGGCCTCGCGTTCATGCATATCCCGGTATTCATCATTATTCTGTATGCGTTCACGACTGAGGATCGCACGTACGAGTTTCCGCCACCGGGGCTCACGCTGAAATGGTTCGGCGTTGCGTTCGGGCGCAGCGATATCTGGGCGGCCTTGCGAACTTCGGTGGGTGTGGCGGGCGTGGCGACGCTCGCCGCGCTCGTCTTAGGAACACTCGCGGCTTTGGCGCTGGCACGCGGTAGATTTTCCGGCAAGCAAACGATTACCACGCTCTTCATCTTGCCGATCGCGTTGCCCGGCATCCTCACGGGCATTGCGCTGTTGTCCGCAATCAAACTCGCCGGAATCGATCCCGGGGTCTGGACCATCGTTGTCGGGCACACGACGTTCTGCATCGTCATCGTCTACAACAACGTCGTGGCTCGGCTGCGGCGAATGCCGCAAAGCTGGATCGAAGCGTCGATGGATCTCGGCGCGGACGGCTGGCAAACCTTTCGGCGCGTGTTGCTGCCGCAAACGGCGACCGCGCTGCTTGCGGGCGGCATGCTGGCCTTCGCCTTGTCGTTCGACGAAATCATCGTCACGCTTTTCACGGCCGGTCATGAGCGAACGCTGCCGATCTGGTTCTTCAATGAGCTGTTCCGGCCGCGCGAGCGCCCGATTACCAACGTGGTCGCGGTCGCCGTGATCGTCGTGACACTCGTGCCGATTCTGCTGGCTTATTATCTGACGAAGCCCGCTGACGAGCGCGTCTGAGAATCAATGAGGCTCCCATGAACGTGAAGCTGCTGATCGACGGAAAATTTGTGGCGGGAGGCGGCTCCAAGGAAAAAGTGCTGGATCCGGCGACGGGAGTAGCCATCGCCACCGTGGCGGAAGCTTCGGAATCGCAAATCGAGTCGGCCGTGAAGGCGGCGGTGAAAGCATTCGTCGCGTGGTCGGCGACGACGCCGAAAGATCGCGCGACGATGCTTTTGAAGCTCGCGGATCGCATCGAGGCGGACGGAGCCGCGCTCGCGGCTGTCGAATCTCAAAATACCGGCAAGCCCTACACCGGCATGCTCAACGATGAGATTCCCGCGATTGCGGACGTGTTTCGGTTCTTTGCGGGCGCCGCGCGCACGATGAATGGCTCCGCGACGGCGGAGTATCTCGCCGGGCACACCAGCATGATTCGCCGCGACCCCATAGGCGTCGTCGCCTCTATCGCGCCGTGGAATTATCCGCTGCTCATGGCCGCCTGGAAGTTGGGGCCGGCGCTTGCAGCGGGCAACACGGTGGTCATCAAACCGTCCGAGCAAACTCCGCTCTCGACATTGGCGCTGGCCTCTCACTTGGCGGAGGTCTTTCCGCCTGGCGTGGTGAATGTGATCTGCGGGCGCGGCAACAGCGTAGGCGCGCCGCTCATCGCTCGGCCGGAAGTCGCGATGATCTCGCTCACCGGCGATGTATCCACTGGAGAGAAAGTGCTGAGCGCCGCGGCCAAGGGCGTGCGGCGAACCCACTTGGAGTTGGGCGGCAAAGCGCCGGTCATCGTATTCGACGATGCGGACATCGAAGCCGTTGTCAGCGGCGTGCGCACTTTCGGCTTCTACAACGCCGGGCAAGATTGCACCGCAGCCTGTCGGTTGTATGCCGGCTCGAAGATTTACGACAAGCTGGTCGCGGATCTGAGCAGCGCCGCGGCGAGCATCAAAGTGGGTACGCAAAAAGAGGAAGGAGTCGAGATGGGTCCGCTCATCAGCGCTCAACAACGCAAACGCGTCGCGGGCTTCGTGGATCGCGCCAAGAGCAAAAAACACATCGAA
>Ga0307515_10004588_pt1 | contig 28431 bp, 27 predicted proteins | sample 17_EM_MG_FD_194513 | JGI IMG/M metagenome (GOLD analysis project Ga0307515, IMG submission 194513) | Populus trichocarpa ectomycorrhiza microbial communities from riparian zone in the Pacific Northwest, United States - 17_EM | ecosystem: Host-associated > Plants > Roots > Unclassified | place... | reverse complement strand
GATAAGGTTTTTTCAAATAACAATTATAAAAATGAGGACCAAAGTTAATATAAAAATTAAATTTTAAGAGATGAAATTGAAAAATAAATATTCAAAACAAAATATATATAACAATCAAAAGTTCGAGGACCAAATTTGATATAATCAGCAAATAATGACATTTTTAAATTTTTCACAACTTCTGGAAAGTGATTTCCGCCCAAATTTTCCAGGAAAACACTTTCCTGGAAACCAAGCCAAATTTTCCTTTGACTGGAAAGTGTTTTCCGTTGACCAACTTTTCTAATGGCAAACAAACACAGGAAAGTTTGGAAAATAGTTTCCCGGAAAATGAATTCCGAGAAACAAACATAGCCTCTGTCTCCACATTCCTTCACAGATGCCAAGTGCTAGAGCTCTAAACTCAGATTTTGCACTACTTCTAGATACAATCTGTTGTTTCTTGCTTTTCCAAGTCACTAGATTTCCCCAAACATAGGAACAATACCCAGAGGTAGATCTTCTATCTAAAATGTCTCCTGCCCAATCTGCATCCGAGTGTATTTCAACATTTCTGTTGTCACTTTTCTTGTATAGCAGACCTCTTCCAGGGTCATTTCATTTTTAGATATCTCAGAATTCTATTAACTGCATCCATATGCTCTTATGTTGGATTATTCATGAATTGGCTTACAACACTGACAGAGAAGCCAATGTCTGGTCTGGTGTGTGAGAGGTAGATGAGTCTTCCTACCAATCTTTGATATCTTCCCTTGTCAACTAGTGTTCTGTCCTGTACTGCTCCTATCTTCTTGGTTGAATCCATTAGTGTTTCTGCAGGTTTACAACCCAACATTCCTGTTTCTTTTAGTAGGTCTAGGACATATTTTCTTTGAGAAACATATATACCTTTCTTTGATCGTGCCACTTCCATGCCAAGAAAGTATCTGAGGTACCCAAGGTCTTTGATCTCAAATTCCTTGGCTAAGAGTGTCTTCAATTTCACTAGTTCTTCTCTATAGTCACCAGTTAGGATGATGTCATCAACATATACAATTAATATTGCCTTTTTATTTTCTGGAGAAGATTTGATAAACAAGGTGTGGTCTGCTTGACACTGAGAATACCCATTTTGGACTATTGTCTTTGTGAATCTGTCAAACCATGCCCGTGGTGATTGCTTGAGTCCATATAGTGATTTCTTCAGTTTACATACTTTGTTGTAGTTGGAGGATATTTCTAGTCCTGGAGGTATCTCCATGTAAACTTCTTCTTCCAAATCTCCATTAAGAAATGCATTTTTAATGTCTAGTTGATGTAATGGCCAGTCTTGATTAGCTGCTAGAGATAGGAGAATTCTGATGGTGTTGTGTTTGGCCACTGGAGCAAATGTTTCGTGATAATCTATCCCATAAGATTGAGTAAATCCTTTTGCTACCAGTCGGGCCTTTAATCTTTCAATACTCCCATTAGCCTTGTGTTTGATAGTAAATATCCATTTGCACCCAACTGGTTTCTTGCTAAGTGGAAGTTCAGACATTTCCCAATTGTTATTCTTGTTTAATGCATTGATTTCTTCTCTGACTGCCCTTCTCCATCCTAAGTCTTTGAGAGCTTCTTCAGTAGACTTGGGAACCTGTACATTGTCAAGCGCTGAAACAAATGCATGGTAAGATAGTGACAGCCCTTCATATGAAACAAATCTGTTGATGGGGTGATTTGTGCATGATTTAACACCTTTCCTTATTGCAATTGGAATGTCTGAGTCATCAAAGGAAGCAAGATTCTCACAATCTGAAATTTCCATACCTGCGTGTATTTGAGCAGAATTTGGACTTGGTTCTGAATCTTGGTCCAATGTAAGAGGTATTGCATGCTCTATCTGCTTCTCTGGTTTTTCCCTTCTGGTATAGGTAAGAAGTTCAGGTTCAGGTTCAGGATTTGCAATTTGTTTTGGTGCAGGTGATTTAATTGGGGCTGGTTGAATGGGCTGATTTGGAACTGGAATTGGTGGACCTGAGACTATAGTTACTAGAGAATGACTCTAGAGAGGCGAATGACTCTGTGGGGTATCTCCCGTGTGAGGTATATCAGAATTTATACCTCAATTCTGATATTCTTGCTTGTTCTCCCCCTGAATATCAGACTTGGGGTAGTAGGCTTGATGTTCAAAGAATGTGACATCCATTGAGGTATAAAACTTTCTGTTGATGGGAGAATAACACTTGTACCCTTTGATGTGGAGAGTATCCTAGAAAGATACACTTGATGGATTTAGGATCTAATTTGTTGCGATGGTGAGGGTGGATATGAACAAAGACTGAGCAGCCGAACACTTTAGGATCTAATGAAGAGAGTATTTTGGTGTGTGGGAATGCTTGTAGGAGGACTTGACTAGGAATTTTGAATTTTAGAACTCTAGAAGGCATTCTGTTGATGAGGTAAGTGGCTGTGAGTACAACCTCTCTCCAGAATTGTTTGGGAACATGAGTGGTGAACATGAGGGATCCAGCAACTTCAAATAGGTATCTATTTTTCTTTTCTGCCACTCTATTTTGTTGTGGAGTGTTAACACAAGAGCTGATGTGGAGAATGCCTTGATTTAGACAATAAGTATTGAGTTCAGAATTGAAATATTCTTTGGCATTATCAGTTTTCAAGATCTGGATCTTAGTGTGGAATTGTGTTTGTATCATGGAGTGGAAGTTTTGAAAGATTTGGCCCACTTCAGATTTTTCTTTCATGATGAATAACCATGTCAATCTGGTGTGGTCATCAACAAAGGAGACAAACCAACGAGTTCCAGTTATATTTTTTACTGGTAAGGGACCCCATACATCACTATGGATTATGACAAAAGGATCACTATGGATTATGACAAAAGGATGTGATGATTTATATGAGATAGTGGGATAATTATTACGAATATGCTTGGAAAGTTGACATACTTCACATTTGAAAGACTTTGCATTTTTATTGGTAAATAAAGAAGGAACTAATTTCTCTAGGTACATGAAGTTTGGATGACCAAGACGATAGTGCCGTAACATAACATCACTAACCTTATTGACATAGAAATTTAAAACTGACTGACCCTTATGAGGTGCAAGGATTCCATTCTGAGTTTGTCCTTTTTGAGGAGTGAATCCATTGAGGAGATAGAGCCCTGAACACATCTTAGCACAACCAATCCTCTTTCCCGTATCCAAATCCTGAAATATACACAAGTTAGGAAAGAATTTAGCAACACAATTCAGATCACGAGTCAATTTACTAATTGAGATGAGGTTGCAGTCCAGTTTAGGAATATGAAGAATGGAATTTAGGAGCATGCCTCTCGAAATTTTGCTTAGGCCTATTCCTTTCACTTGGGATGAAGATCCATTAGCTATACGGATTGTAGAAGTCTTATTGCACTGATTGTATTCATTAATAAGGGCTGCATTTCTTGTCATATGGTCTGATGCTCCGGAGTCTATGATCCATAGGCTTGAGTGTCTCTTACTAACAGTAAGGGCTTCTGAAAATTTACCTTTCTGAGCTAACAATCTAGATCCAGAGGCTGACGTACTTGATTGAGATAATAAACTCTGATTGAACAGTTTTTGTAATATATCAAGTTGTTCCTTGGTGAAGGGACTTGTTTCAGGTAGAAGGTTGGTGTTCTTGTCTTGGTTGTCATTTGAGGTAACATTGTTGACACGTCTGCCTTTGTCATTTGTTAACCTTGATGGCGTCCAATCAGCAGGTTTGCCATGAATCTTCCAACAGGTTTCTTTGACATGTCCTAGCTTGTTGCAGTGATCACACCAGGGTCTTCCCCTTTTCTGTCGACTATAATGATTATTGTTTGGATATCCTCGAGTAGCAAGGCAAATCCTTCCAATGTAAAGGCTGAATTGTGAGATCCCATCATTACTTTCTTTCTGCTTTCTTCATGCCTAACTTCAGAGAATGCTTCTCTGAGATTTGGAAGGGGCTTGGTCCCCATTATTCTCCCTCTGACTTCATCTAGATTTTTGTTGAGACCAAGAACGAACTTGAAAGTTCGTTTCAGTTCTAAAATTCTTTTATATAGGGTTGTGTCTTCAGGGCATTTCCAGGCATGAATTTCAAACATGTCTAAGTGTTGCCAATGTCGACAGAGTGTGTTGAAGTATTGTGTTATAGAAAGATCTCCTTGGCATAGATCATGTAATGCTGCTTCAATTTTGAATAGTTCTGATGTATTTTCAGAACTTGAATAGGTTTCTCTTGTTGCATTCCAGATTTCCTTTGCTGTTCCATATAGAAGAAAATTTTCTCCTATTTTGTTGGTCATTGAATTGATCAACCATGACATTACCATGTGATTCTCAGTCTTCCATGTTCGAAACTTGGGATCATTCTTTTCTGGTATGATGACTTCTCCTGTGAGGTAGTCGTCTCTGCCCTTCCCACAAATAAACATTATGACTGATGATGACCATTGAAGATAGTTATGCCCGTTGAGTTTGTGACCAGTGATAGGATGTGATATGCCTTAAGTACCTCCATGATTATTCCCAGCTGATGCTGTTTCTGGCTGTGAGGTTACTTTAGAGATAGAGCTTTGTCCTGTTGCAGCCATGCTGTATTTGGTTTTGGATTGAAGTAGCAGTTTTTAGAGTTTTTAAGGTTTAGGATCTAGAGGCTCTGATACCATGAAGAAATTTAAGAGAAGTTTCTCTATATTCTTATTATAACTGAAGAGTATAATACAATATATATTAGGAGAAGAGTGCTAACCCTACAATCTATCAAAATAGGAAATATTTACTAGACAGGAAAGGATCCTATGCTAAACTAGAAAGGAATAATCTATGAGATCTGGTTTAGCTAATACCAGATTTTCCTAACTAATCTTGAGGGAGATTTCCACATGTTTCTTGCTTCTAGTATTATCATGCAGGTGCTTCCTGAGGGACTTCCCTAGCTGATATTCACAGAGTTCCAAGTGCTCTTTCTCAATGTTTTTTTTTTTTTTTTTTTCTATTAATAGTTGCTTGCTAATAATTTGTTATTCAGTTCTTAGACACCATATGCTTGTATTTGAAGGAATTGAAATGAAGTTCTAGTTTTCTTTCATTTTCTGAATCTCTCAAGAATTTTAGCGTTGATGTTTTATCTTATTTTCCACTCTTTATTTCCATGCCTGTTTTATTTCTAACTTCTTTTTCATCACATGCTTCATGGTGCCTAATTGAGTAGATTAGCCATGAGTGTCTTGTGCTTTAAGTAACTTTATTCTCAGGTATCTTTACGATGTAATGTCTCTGTAATGCAATTTTGTATATTCAGCATATTGGAAATTTCTGCTCTGTATGAAATATTCTTTTTTCACTTATTGATTTTCACCATCTTCACTATTTTCTTATTCTTTTTTCACACTAGTAAGTTCAGTTTAAATTTTCTAGGATACTTCACGATGCATGTGAAAAGTTCTGAAAAATATCCTTTCTTCGGAACAGCACAACAAAATATAAGGACAAAATCTTCTCTTCCTCAATTTTAGATCAGATTGTTCTTTTAAACATTTCAATATCACTGGTGTTCAGCTTTAGTTAGTTCAGGGTACTATTCCTACTAAATTTTAGCTCATTTTAATTTATTACTTAAAAGCTTGCAGGTGTTGTTTAATAATATAAAGTATTTATAATGTATTTCTCTAATAACTAATATATATCGTTAAAGAGAGTGTGAGAGAGGTTAGGGCTTTGGAGCCTGCTCGCTCTCATGCTTTGTATACTGTAAAGTTATGTTTATGATAATATTTAGAAGCATCTTTTACTATCCCCATTTATTCTATTAATTTTCCATATCGTTATATTTGATTTTTTTTTTCCAAATTGGATAGAGCTAATTCGGGCTGTTATGATATCCATTGTGTAAAATGTATAGCATTGCTTTGTGACATTTGTCGTGTATTATTTCAGGCTGATTTAGGTGTGAAGACAAAAACCCAGCTTATGGCTGAGAAATCAGTTTTCAAGATTCTGTTAATGACCATAATTGCTTCCAGTGCTGAACCAGATCTTCATGACCCCAAAGATGATTTTGTTGTCAATGTTTGCCACCATTTTGCTATGATATTTCATATAGATTATACCTCAAATAACCCTTCAATTCCAACTGCTGCCCTTGGTGGGCCTATGCTTTCATCAATTGCTAGTGTCAGTTCCAGGTCAAAGGCTAGCACTAATCTGAAAGAGTTGGACCCTTTGATATTCTTGGATGCTTTGGTTGATGTGCTAGCTGATGAAAATAGGGTCCATGCCATAGCTGCTCTAGGTGCTTTAAATGTTTTTGCTGAAACACTTCTCCTCCTGGCTTGCTCAAAACACGGTGATGTGCTGATGTCAAGAGGAGGCCCTGGTACTCCTATAATTGTGTCTAGTCCCTCAATGAATCCTGTATATTCACCACTCCCAAGTGTTCGCATCCCAGTTTTTGAGCATCTTCTACCACGTCTTTTGCATTGTTGCTATGGAACTACATGGCAAGCACAGGTGGGAGGTGTTATGGGGCTTGGTGCTTTGGTGGGAAAGGTCACTGTCGAGACTTTGTGCCACTTCCAAGTAAGAATTGTGCAGGGTCTGGTCTATGTACTCAAAAGACTTCCTCTTTATGCAAGCAAAGAGCAGGAAGAGACTAGTCAAGTGCTTACACAGGTTCTTCGTGTGGTGAATAATGTAGATGAAGCAAACAGTGAACCACGGAGGAAAAGTTTTCAAGGGGTAGTTGATTTTCTTGCTTCAGAATTGTTCAATCCCAATGCATCTATTATTGTACGAAAGAATGTGCAATCATGTTTGGCACTGTTGGCTAGTAGGACTGGCAGTGAGGTATCGGAGTTGCTTCAGCCTTTGTACCAGCCCTTGCTTCAGCCTCTTATCACCCGGCCACTCAGGTCAAAGACTGTTGATCAACAGGTATGCTTTGTTGTTGCCTACAGCTAATGTAATTTATCAATTTTCTTTGCTGACTTGACTTGGTATTTATAGGTTGGGATAGTTACAGCTCTGAATTTTTGCCTGGCTTTGAGGCCCCCTCTTCTCAATTTGACTCAAGAGCTGGTTAACTTTCTGCAAGAAGCATTGCAAATAGCAGAGGCTGATGAAAATGTATGGGCTGTGAAGTTTATGAACCCCAAGTATGCCTTGCCATTGAATAAGCTTCGAACAGCTTGCATTGAGCTACTCTGTACTGCTATGGCGTGGGCTGATTTCAAGACTCAAAATCATTCTGAATTGCGTGCAAAGATCATTTCCATGTTCTTCAAGTCTTTGACATGTCGGACACCAGAAATTGTTGCTGTTGCCAAGGAAGGCTTACGCCAGGTATTGTATAGCTTTTCTCACGTAGGTATAGCTTGCATGTAGATATTTTTCTTCATTTCCTTTTAGCTTGGCCATGATTTCAGTATTGTAGATAATGTAGGTTTAGCAGCAGTTTTGTAAGGAGCAGAGACCTTCATATAGTGATTCTGTGGGTATACCATCTCAGCTGTTGTGTGTATTTGAGTCTGTCCATTATATTTGTTTGTTCAAGGACTAGAATAATGCATTAGGCATAGAAATGTACTTTTCATTTTTGAAAAATTGGAAACGTTAAACTAGGGGGAACAGAAGCACATATCACTTCACAAATGAAAAATAAATTAATAAAAGAAGCGCCGATATCACATACATCCATTATGAGCGATCTGTTTTATTCAATTTTCATTTGTCTTCTGATAAAAACATTTATTATTTTTTTTATCTAATCAACCCATCAACTCATCATGTCATTAGTAGCTTGCTCATTCTGGCCTTGGAAATGCTTTTTACTTTTGATCTTGATTTTATTTAGAATACAAAAGAAATTACTTTGCTTAATTGTCTTGACTTTGTTCAGGTTATTAGTCAGCAAAGAATGCCCAAAGAACTTCTGCAGAGCAGCCTCAGGCCTATTCTAGTTAACTTGGCACACACCAAGAATCTTAGCATGCCTCTTCTGCAAGGTCTGGCCCGCCTGCTTGAACTTTTGTCAAGTTGGTTTAATGTTACCCTGGGTGGTAAGCTGTTGGAGCACCTTAAGAAATGGTTGGAACCTGAAAAGCTTGCCCAGAGTCTGAAGTCATGGAAGGCTGGTGAAGAGCCGAAAATTGCAGCAGGTAAGCATCTAGGCCATTTACTTTAGTGGACACACAGATGGTTTGTTTGCCTAGCTAGCAGCATAGATATCATGTGCCTGCTTAGATGCATACCTAGAAATGAACATGAGTAGTCATGTTTGCGTGCACCATTGATAATACATGTACGGCTGGTAAGCATCTAGGGGATCCTCTCCAGTGGACACATATAGTTCGTTTGCCTAGCTAGTGTCTTAGATATTGTGTTCCTGCATGGATGCATACCTAGAAATGGACATGCAGGGTCATGATTTGTGCACCTTTGTTAAATACATGTACACTTATTCCTATTGTTATATCTTTTGTTGGTTCTGTGCAGCAATCATTGAGCTATTCCACTTACTTCCCCATGCTGCATCAAAGTTTCTTGATGAACTTGTGACCTTGACTATTGATTTGGAAGGAGCGTTTCCTCCTGGACAAGTACACAGTGAAATTAACAGTCCATATCGCCTACCTCTTACAAAATTTTTAAATCGATATGCAACACTTGCTGTTGATTATTTTCTCGCTCGATTAAGTGATCCAAAATACTTCAGGCGGTAAGGTTAAAATACTGGAGCTAAATTCTGAATTATGTTACTGGAAATGAATTTGTTGGAGTTCTTATTTTTTCTTGCTCTTTTGTGAAATGCAGGTTCATGTATATTATAAGATCAGATGCTGGCCAACCATTGAGAGATGAACTGGCTAAGTCCCAACAGAAGATACTTGCAAGTGCCTTTCCTGAGTTTCTGCCAAAATCAGATGTGGAGATGACTCCTGGCTCTTCAACTCCACCTTCTGCTTTGTTGGGTGATGAAAGCCTTGTTGCCCCTCCAGCTGATGGTGCTAATTTACCATCTTTCAACCCTGGTGCAACTTTGGATGCTTATTTTCAAGGTCTTGCACTTATCAAAACACTGGCCAAATTGATGCCGGGCTGGTTGCAGAGTAATCGTCTTGTGTTTGATACCTTGGTGCTAGTTTGGAAGTCACCTGCTAGAATATCCCGTTTGCACAATGAACAGGAGCTGAACTTAGTGCAAGTAAGTTTAGTTACCATGTCTTGTAATTTATTCCATATCAACTTTCTTCAATTGGCTTTATTATTATTGAGATGACTACGGCACTGCTTGATAACCTTGTTGACTGGTGAATATAAAAGTGTTATATACACCAACACACAATTGATTATGAAATAATGCTGAACACTGAATTTGATCTGTTGTTAGCTGGTTTAATTTTTCTCTTCTCTACCTTTTTCGCATTTCTATTGTCCTTAAATGCTGACTCTTGTGTTATATGTTCCCTATTGTAGTTATGCCTAACTTGCTCAAAAGTGCATCTGTGATTTTTCTGTCTTCTACCAAAAGGAGGTCCTTCAGCCCCATCTCCTGTGAACTTAAGGAAAAACAAATACTCTATGAATCTGGTCTTACGTGTGCATGCCTAGGACACAGTTGGTTTTTTTTGGCAACTATGTTCTGCAGTTGGTTCAAACAGTGTTACCAATTCTCTGATGTTGAACATATAATCTTGAATTAAAATAAAAGCAGTCTACATTTTGAAGAAAATAAACATGCACTTAATTGGTTGAGTTAGATTGACCAATTTATTGTAAAACCTTTGGTTTTTGTTCGTTTCACAAATGCAGGTTAAAGAAAGCAAATGGATTGTCAAATGCTTCCTGAATTACTTGCATCATGACAAAACAGAAGTTAATGTTCTCTTTGATATCCTTTCCATCTTCTTATTTCACAGTCGCATTGACTACACTTTTTTGAAGGAGTTTTATATTATTAAGGTACTAAGTTGATTTTTTTTCCCATGGTAAATATTGCCTTTTGATTTATTTGTTCATTTGGCTGTTACAACTTGAACAAATAATTATTCAATTTCAGGTTGCAGAAGGATATCCACCCAACATGAAGAGAGCTCTCCTCTTGCACTTTTTGAACCTTTTCCAATCAAAACAACTTTGTCATGATCATTTGGTGGTTGTCATGCAAATGCTCATTCTTCCAATGCTTGCTCATGCTTTCCAAAATGGTCGAAGTTGGGAGGTTGTTGACTCTGGTATTATAAAAACCATTGTTGACAAACTTCTTGATCCACCGGAAGAGGTTCTCTTGAAATTTCATTTTTCCTTTATTTATTTCCTGGATTTTGTTAATAGCTCTACATTTTGTAGGTGCATTAATTTATTCCTTAATTAAAGTATTATAGTATCAAAATGTTCTGAATTTGGTGATTAGGTTTCTGCTGAATATGATGAACCTTTGAGGATAGAACTCTTGCAGCTCGCCACTTTACTACTAAAATATCTCCAAAATGACCTTGTTCAACATCGGAAAGAGCTCATTAAATTTGGCTGGAATCATCTCAAGCGTGAGGACAGTGCTAGTAAGCAGTGGGCATTTGTCAATGTTTGCCATTTCTTGGAAGCCTACGAGGCCCCAGAAAAAATTATACTTCAGGTACCTTAAGAATTAATTGAATGACAACAACTCTGCAGACATGATGTCTCTTCTCTCTTTTTTTTTCCAGTGGTTTTTATATCATATCTTTTGACATAACTTTTGGACCTTGCCCTAACTTCTGTCAAATGGAATGGAATTGAATAACCCATTACCTACATAAATTTCTTTTCTTAAATGGATTGTACATTATAAAAATCTAATTTATGAAGGACACCAGTGATTTTGATTACAGAAGAACTACCTTTGTGCAGATTATATGACCCTGCAATTCTGTATACAAATTGTTGTGATTGAGTATTTTGATATGCTGTCATCATTCTGAAGTAATTTGCATTGATCGAGCATGCAGAAAAAGAAACACTCATAAACCTATTGCATCTGTTTTTATTATTGTGCTTTATACATCATGAAGATAAACCTTGTACAAATTAAAAAATGCAGGTCTTTGTTGCACTTCTCAGAACTTGCCAGCCAGAAAATAAACTGCTTGTCAAGCAGGCTCTTGATATATTGATGCCAGCATTACCACGGAGGTTGCCTCTTGGTGATTCTCAGATGCCAATTTGGATACGATACACGAAAAAAATTCTTGTTGAGGAAGGTCACTCGATTCCTAATTTGATTCACATTTTCCAGCTTATTGTGCGTCATTCAGATCTCTTCTACAGCTGCAGAGCACAGTTTGTTCCCCAAATGGTCAATTCTCTCAGTCGACTTGGACTGCCACTCAACACAACAACAGAAAACAGGCGCCTCGCAATAGAACTTGCTGGACTGGTGGTTGGCTGGGAAAGGCAAAGGCAAAATGAAATAAAAGTTGTGATTGATAGTGATGTCCCCAGTAAGTCTAATGATGAATTTAACCCTGGCTCTGCTGGTACTGATCCCAAGCGTGCTGTGGATGGATCTACCTACCCTGAAGATGCAAGTAAGAGATTTAAAGTTGAACCTGGCCTTCAATCCATCTGTGTGATGTCACCAGGTGGTGCCTCTTCAATCCCTAATATAGAAACCCCTGGACCTGGTGGCCAACCTGATGAAGAATTCAAGCCTAATGCTGCTATGGAAGAGATGATTATCAATTTTCTTATAAGAGTGAGTCTTTTGTTTCAATTTTGCTTTAAACATAAGAGTAAGATCTGATGAAGATCATGCTTAGCATTTTATTTCTGTTTGCATTTTCTGGTCACAGACCCTTGTCGGTTTAGATGTTACAGCTCATTGCATAACCTGCATGAATTAGGTGACCAGAGAACAACTGAAATGTTGCAATCAAAATAAAGTCCTATGTTCTATTCATTCTTTATGAAATTGGACAAGACCCTTTGAATTTAGTTAAAATATGACCTCTTTAGTCAAATGACCTCTCAACTTTTTCCCAACCTTTTCCAACTCACAGTGACAAAACCTGCAGAAATGTTTGGCTTGCTTTTGCAAAAAATGCAGTCACATTGACACCATGATAGAACATTTGATCTGTGTTAAAGATGGATACAGTGTTTCACGCTGCAGCTTTCTGCAAATTGAAGAACATAGAGATCATTTATGATTTACATTACCATCATTGTGCATGGTCAAATTGCGGCACCTATTTTACCTCACTCGTTATGGAACAGCTGCTGTTCATATTCTTTATTCAGTATGAAGACAAGTTAACAATGTTGTCAGCTGTACGGAACAGGTTGCCTTGGTCATAGAGCCTAAGGACAAGGAAGCTTCTACCATGTACGAACAAGCATTGGAGCTACTTTCTCAAGCTTTGGAGGTGTGGCCCAATGCTAATGTCAAGTTCAATTATTTAGAAAAATTGCTCAACAGCATGCAACCATCTCAGTCAAAGGACCCTTCTACAGCTCTTGCTCAGGGCTTGGATGTCATGAATAAGGTCTTGGAGAAGCAACCTCATTTGTTCATTAGAAATAACATCAACCAGATCTCTCAGGTATTTCCCACACAATGAGCATTTGCTTGTTCCTTCTTAATCCTTGGGTTTATAATGGTTTTTTCTGTTTTTTTTATCAGATTCTAGAGCCTTGTTTCAAACAGAAATTGTTCGATGCTGGCAAGTCATTGTGCTCTCTATTGAAGATGGTCTTTGTTGCTTTTCCACCAGATGCTGCCAGTACACCACCTGATGTGAAGCTATTGTATCAGAAAGTCGATGACTTGATACAGAAGCACATTGACTCTGTTACTTCCCCTCAGACATCGGGTGAGGATACATTTGTTAGTTCAATTTCCTTTATATTGCTTGTCATCAAAACCCTGACAGAGGTGGGGAAGTACATTGAACCACCCATCTTGGTTCGTATCCTTCAACACCTAGCACGTGATATGGGATCATCAACAGGTTCTCATTTGAGACAAGTATGCCACTAATCCTTTTCTTTCCTTCTCTTTTCATATAACCTTTCTTATTTTTTGTGGTGATGTTTAATACCAAAGAACCTTATGATGCGAAACAATAAACAAAAAGAATTAAAGCAAGAAAGAAAGAAGCTTTAGAGAAAGAAGCTAAGAATTGAAAGCAAGGAAAGAGAAGAATGAGGATTGGAAAATATGCAACTCTGCAATTTTTTAATCAATTCATCAAAAAAACTCTCACAAACTAAAAGAGAAACATATAAATAGCATAGCCCTAAAACATCTCATTATTGGGCTCAACCCATCAATTAAAACTGTTTAACATAAATAACTCAAATAAATAAAATAAACAATGAAATAGATCTAAATGGGCTTAGTCTCCCAACTAAAAAGTGACAGGCTAAGCCATCCTACGTCGTTTTCATCCATATACTCGTGTAATCTACGGTGTGGGTCTGGTGTCCCCAAATGTTTAATCCCTGTTGTGATTAACACTTAGTTATGAAACTTTTCTCTTTATTTTGTGTGATCATATGCCAAATCCGCCTCAATATTGAAAGATTTTAAATCCTTTGATACCACTTCCATCCCTTTTAAGCAAAACACCATAAAGGCCAGAAATAAAACCCTATTCTATGACAAATCAGTTATCTCCATATAGTTTGATTTTTAAGATTTTTTAGTTGTGCTCTGACCAAATGCTCTAATTAATGGAAAACATTGAACATTTCCATGAACTCAATAGTCTTTTCTCCTCCAAAACCTTTGAAATTCCCGGAGGACAGATCCTGCACTCTTATCACTAACAGAAATAGAACTAAAAAAAAATATCTATCTAGGATCACCCAAGACTCTCCACTAGTAGCAAAATCTCTGTCCAACATGTTTGAAGTTACTGAACAGTGTAAAAGATAAGTGGCTCAGTGTTGTCCTTCTACATTGACAAATGATACAAAAGTTAGCGATAATATCTCTTGTAGTATCCAAGCCTATTAAAGACCATCAGTAGCCTCTCTTTGGTATATATTGGGGCCATGCAGATGCAGAATACTCTGTTGTTTTCTTGGTGATTAGCAGCATCTAATTAATAACCTATTTGCATGTGCAAAACCTTTATATTCCAGCTTTGTTTACCTTAATCAGGGATAATGTATGATGTATCTCTCCTTCTCACTTGCATTGATTTATATCATGCTATTCTCTACATCAGGGTCAGCGAACTGATCCAGATTCCGCAGTCTCTTCTTCTCGTCAAGGTGCAGATCTTGTAGCAGTCATCTCTAATCTAAAATCTGTGCTGAAGCTTGTTAGCGAAAAAGTGATGGCTGTTCCTGACTGCAAACGATCTGTAACTCAAGTCTTGAATTCCTTGCTTTCAGAGAAAGGCACTGATTCCAGTGTGCTTCTTTGCATACTAGATGTGATAAAAGGGTGGATTGAAGATGATTTCTGCAAACCAGGAAGAGTCACATCAAGTGGTTTTATCAGTCATAAGGAAATTGTCTCTTTTCTTCAAAAGCTTTCACAAGTTGATAAGCAAAACCTCAGCCCTGATGCTCTTGAAGAGTGGGACAGGAAATATCTTCAGCTTCTTTATGGAATTTGTGCTGATTCAAAGTAAGCAATATTTTGACATAACTGATGTTTTTATAGTATAATGGTATAACTATAATATTTTATTGATGTCCAGATATCAATTGGCCCTACGTCAGGAGGTGTTTCAGAAGGTGGAAAGGCAATGCATGCTTGGATTACGAGCAAGAGATCCTGACATTAGGAAGAAATTCCTTTTGCTTTATCATGAATCTCTTGGGAAATCATTGTTTACAAGGTTGCACTATATTATCCAAGTTCAGGACTGGGAAGCTTTGGGTGATGTTTTCTGGCTCAAACAGGGTCTTGATCTTCTTCTGGCAATCTTAGTTGAGGACAAACCAATCACACTTGCCCCTAATTCTGCCAGGGTTCAGCCAATTGTGGTCTCGAGTTCTGTTCCAGATAGTTCTGGGATGCTGCAACAGGTTGCTGATGTTCCAGATGGTTCTGAGGAAGCTCCTCTCACTTTTGACAGTCTTGTTCTTAAGCATGCCCAGTTTCTAAATGAGATGAACAAACTTCAGGTTATTGCATTTATATTTAACGTTCTGCTACTTAGTGATATCTCATGTTTTAACAACTAAGTGTGTGTATTACTATGAAGTGTAAGTGTTGGTACATGTTTTTGTGCTGTATTGATATTTGTGCATTATTATTTATTCCATTATGCTGAAAACATCTTTTCAAGTAGCAGTATTTCTTTTGCAAGTAATACAATCAATACATTTTGTGCCTCTGGTCTTTATTCTATTTCATTATCAATTGAATGCAGCTAATGATTCAACTGCTTCATTGTTAACTTTAGTGATGTCGTATGCCCATATAGCCCAGCATGTGAGTTGAGAGTTTTGCTTCACTGAATGTCATCTTAGGTTTAACTCTTCTATTCTTCCAGGTCATGTGAGTTGAGAGTTTTGCTTCACTGAATGTCATCTTAGGTTTAACTCCTTTTCTATTCTTCCAGGTGGCTGATCTGGTTATTCCATTAAGAGAGTTGGCCCATACAGATGCAAATGTCGCATACCATTTGTGGGTGCTGGTATTTCCCATTGTCTGGGTGACCCTGCACAAAGAACAACAAGTTACATTAGCAAAACCAATGATTACTCTCTTATCAAAAGATTATCACAAGAAGCAGCAAGCCAGCAGACCAAATGTGGTGCAAGCACTTCTAGAAGGCCTTCAGTCGAGCCACCCACAACCTCGGATGCCAAGTGAACTCATTAAGTACATTGGAAAAACATATAATGCATGGCACATTGCCTTGGCTTTGTTAGAAAGTCATGTCATGCTATTCATGAATCAGACAAGTTGTTCTGAGTCTCTGGCTGAGCTTTATCGTTTGCTCAATGAAGAAGATATGAGATGTGGGCTGTGGAAAAAGAGGTCAATCACTGCAGAAACCAGAGCTGGACTTTCACTAGTTCAGCATGGTTACTGGCAGCGTGCTCAAAGCCTCTTTTACCAGGCCATGGTTAAGGCAACTCAAGGCACATACAATAACACGGTCCCTAAGGCTGAGATGTGTCTCTGGGAAGAGCAGTGGCTTTACTGTGCAAGTCAATTGAGTCAGTGGGATGGATTGGTTGATTTTGGTAAAAGTATTGACAATTATGAAATTCTTCTTGATAGCCTCTGGAAATTTCCTGATTGGGCATATATGAAGGATCATGTCATCCCCAAGGCTCAAGTAGAAGAAACTCCAAAACTCCGTCTAATTCAAGCCTTTTTTGCTCTTCATGATAGAAATACAAATGGTATTGGGGATGCAGAAAGCATAGTGGGAAAAGGAGTTGATCTTGCTTTAGAACAGTGGTGGCAGTTGCCTGAAATGTCTGTACATTCCAGGATTCCTCTTTTGCAGCAATTCCAGCAGCTGGTTGAAGTTCAAGAATCTGCTCGAATTCTTGTGGACATTGCAAATGGAAACAAACTTTCTAGCACTTCTGCTGGTGTGCATGGTAACCTCTATGCAGATCTCAAGGACATTCTTGAAACTTGGAGACTGAGAACCCCAAATGAATGGGATAACATGTCTGTTTGGTATGATCTGCTCCAGTGGCGCAATGAAATATATAATTCTGTAATCGATGCATTCAAGGATTTTGGCACCTCAAATCCACAACTATATCACCTTGGTTTTCGAGACAAAGCGTGGAATGTGAATAAGCTTGCTCATATTGCTCGTAAGCAAGGCCTTTATGATGTTTGTGTGACAATTCTTGAAAAGATGTATGGCCATTCAACCATGGAAGTGCAGGTATGAGCACTTTAGAAGTCTTTTTGTCTGGTAGGAAAATTTATCATCTGCCAAGAGATTGACATCTGTTTAGGTGTTCTGATTTGCTGCTATGTTGAATTTGTGGGTTCTTAATCAGAGATGTAGGATTGTCCTGACTATTTGCTAATATATATTCTTTGGACCATCTCTTAATTAATATGTTGCAGTCTGCGATTGGAATTTTGTTAATCAAATATTCACTTGTATGATCAGACTAGTTTCTTAATAACTTTGATGATCATAGTGAATGGTCTAGTAATTTTCTTTGCCAACTAAGCAGTGTGTTGGTCATTTTGTATTTTGCACGTTAAATGTTGTTAGAGAATAATATAAATTATATATTGGGGCCTCACCTAACAGCTTAAGCTATTGGGTTGAATTGGTTCTTTGACATGGTATCAGAGCCTTGTTGATTAAGCGGTCATGAGTTCGAATCTCACCATCCTCATTTATTTGATAAAAAAATTTAAGCACAAGGTAATGTGGGCCTGTGCAAGTTTCAAGCTCAAAGAGCTTTCACTTGAAGATGTGTTAGAGAATAATATAAATTATATCTTGGGGCCTCACCTAACAGCTTAAGTTATTGAGTTGAATCGGTTCTTTGACAAATGTTTTCTTCTTTCTTCTGTTTTGTGATTGTGCTGTTCTGATTCTCCTTTTTAGGAGGGAGAATAGATGAAGTATGTCATCGGTTCTTGTGCTTCATGTTTGCAGGAAGCCTTTGTTAAGATAAGAGAGCAGGCAAAGGCATATCTGGAGATTAAGGGAGAGCTTACAAGTGGTCTCAATTTGATTGATGGCACAAACCTGGAATATTTTCCAGTGAAACACAAAGCTGAAATTATTCGTCTTAGAGGAGATTTTTTGTGGAAGTTAAATGACTCTGAAGGTGCTAATCTTGCATACTCCAATGCCATCAGCCTTTTCAAAAACTTGCCTAAAGGATGGATAAGTTGGGGGAATTATTGTGACATGGTATATGTTTTTATTTGCTTACATTGCAATTTGTGTTGCCAGGTTCTGGTATTTGTTACTGATTTACTATCTGGCTTTTAGGCTTACAGAGATACCCGGGATGAAATTTGGCTGGAATATGCTGTTAGCTGCTTTCTTGAAGGCATCAAATTTGGTGTTTCCAATTCCAGAAGCCATCTAGCTCGGGTGCTATATCTTCTTAGCTTCGATACTCCCAGTGAATCTGTGGGGAGAGCATTTGATAAATACTTGGAGCAAGTACCCCACTGGGTTTGGCTTTCGTGGATTCCACAGCTATTACTTTCTTTGCAGAGGACTGAAGCACCTCGTAGCAAACTTGTTCTACTGAAAATTGCCACCGTGTATCCACAGGTAAATGTTGTTCCTCATTCAAAAGATTGGTAACAAACATGTTATCCCATTATTTTTACATTAATCTTGATTTTTCTCCCATCTAAATTTTTATAGGCTCTGTATTACTGGCTCCGCACATATTTGCTTGAGCGTCGTGATGTTGCAAATAAATCTGAAGGTAGATTGGCAATGGCTCAGCAAAGAATGCAGCAAACTGCAACTGCTGCTGGGGCTGGTTCTCTTGGATTGGTTGATGGAAATGCAAGAGTGCAGAGTCATGGAGGCAGCAGTGCCTTGGCCACAGATAGTCCAGTTCATCAAGGCGCTCAGTCTAGTGGTGGGATTGGAACTCATGACGGTGGAAACACTCACGGACAAGAACCTGAAAGATCCACAGCAGTCGAAAGCAGCATGCATGCTGGGAATGAACAACCTTTACAACATAGTTCATTGATGATAAGTGAAAGTGGTCAGAATGCAGTGAGGCGTAATGGTGCTTTGGGCTTTGTTACCTCTGCTGCCAGTGCTTTTGAAGCTGCAAAGGAAATAATGGAGGCTCTTAGAAGCAAACACAGTAATTTGGCTGGTGAACTGGAGGTGATGATTGTCGTGCTAGATTTCTTGCTTAAGATGCACTTTTATTATATACTTCACAAAACTATTATACATGTTATGACAGAAAATTCACTAGCTTTTGGGAAAGGAAAAATAACAAGAAACCAAATCCTCCATTTCTTAACACCCGCTCGTGATACTATATGCCTTTTTTGTTGTTCTTTTCCACTAATGTTCAATTATATTTGTTTGTAATGAATGGTTCCAGCCATTTGGTTTGTAATAAAATTCTGTTTTTGCAGATTCTGCTTACTGAAATTGGTTCCCGGTTTGTGACTCTGCCAGAGGAGAGACTTCTTGCAGTTGTTAATGCACTGCTCCACCGCTGTTACAAGTACCCAACTGCCACTACAGGAGAGGTTCCCCAATCTCTTAAGAAAGAACTCTCTGGTGTTTGCAGGGCTTGCTTCTCTGCTGATGCTGTGAACAAGCATGTTGATTTTGTGAGAGACTACAAGCAGGATTTTGAACGTGATCTTGATCCAGAAAGTACAGCTACTTTCCCTGCCACTCTTTCTGAACTGACTGCTCGATTGAAACATTGGAAAAATGTTCTACAGAGCAATGTGGAGGACAGGTTTCCAACTGTCTTAAAGCTTGAAGAAGAAAGTAGGGTGCTGCGTGACTTCCATGTTGTTGATGTAGAGGTTCCAGGACAGTATTTTTGTGATCAGGTAATTGAGCCACATTTGACATATATCAACTTCTGCGATGTATCTCTGCTTTACATACTGGAGTTTTTGTATCTAGTATGGGTAAATAGATCAGGTAACTGATATTATTACTTGAACTCGTACCATGTCATACACCATTTGAAATTTTGAACCCACCTAATTATTTCATTTTTTGTTTTCTTTTTCTTATGAAACTATTTAACTATTTCCAGGAAATTGCACCAGACCACACAGTTAAGTTAGAAAGGGTTGGAGCTGATATTCCAATTGTTCGAAGGCATGGAAGCAGCTTCAGGCGTCTGACTCTCATTGGTTCTGATGGCTCTCAACGTCATTTTATTGTCCAGACATCCTTGACCCCAAATGCTAGAAGTGATGAAAGAATACTTCAGCTTTTCCGTGTAATGAACCAGATGTTTGATAAGCACAAAGAATCAAGACGTCGTCATTTATGCATTCACACTCCAATCATCATTCCTGTATGGTCCCAGGTGATTATCTCTTCCTGAATTTCTTACAATTTTGAAATGGATAAGCATGATGAAAATGATTTAGAGAGAGGATGTAGATGGTGTTCCTTGCTTAATTTCCTTTCTCGTTTTTGCTTGTACATTATTTTCTTATAGCTTGCACATAATAGTGCGGATAAGAACCTATCTAGAAGATACTTCTGGTAATTATTTTCTTTACGGACAGGTCCGCATGGTTGAAGATGATTTAATGTATAGCACTTTTCTTGAAGTTTATGAGAACCATTGTGCAAGGAATGACCGAGAAGCAGATCTCCCGATCACGTACTTCAAGGAGCAACTAAACCAAGCTATATCTGGCCAAATCTCTCCTGAAGCTGTTGTAGATCTTCGCCTCCAAGCATATAATGAGATAACTAAGACTTGCGTGTCTGATGGCATCTTTTCCCAGTATATGTACAAGACTCTACTCAGTGGCAATCATATGTGGTCTTTTAAAAAGCAATTTGCAATCCATTTAGCACTTTCAAGTTTCATGTCTTTCATGCTGCAAATTGGAGGAAGGTCGCCTAATAAGATACTATTTGCTAAGAACACTGGCAAAATTTTCCAGACAGATTTTCACCCTGCATATGATGCAAATGGCATGATTGAGTTTAATGAACCAGTTCCTTTTCGGCTAACAAGGAACATGCAGGCATTCTTCTCCCATTTTGGAGTTGAAGGTCTTATTGTGTCTGCCATGTGTGCTGCAGCACAGGCTGTGGTTTCACCTAAAGTAAGTTTTAGTAAGAGCATTTGTTTGGTTGGTGAGTTTCTTTGATGGACATCATCCTGATGTAATATTTTCAAATTTCTATTTTGCAGCAAAGCCAACATTTATGGCATCAACTAGCCATGTTTTTCCGTGATGAGCTTCTGTCTTGGTCTTGGAGAAGACCGCCTGGGTTGAATCTAGGACCTGGTGCTGGAGGGAGTGTTATGAACCCTGCTGACTTCCAGCACAAGGTCACCACCAACGTTGACAATGTCATCAGCCGAATCACTGGAATCGCTCCACAGTTTCTCTCTGAAGAGGTAACCACTATCTCCAATCTTTCATCAAATGTGATGTCTTGATTACATATTTTGGTATTTATAAATAGTAGACGTACAGGCACCCAAGCTTGTTAAAGCCACCCCTAATCTGTGGCAAAAAACCTCAATGTATACCTCATGTAGTGGCAAGGCTTTTAGATTAGTTGCCTGATTTTCCTTGGATGTCAAATAGATTCGAGTTCTTGTCTCGCACTTTCTGTGTGTTGAACTATGACTTATGGTCCATTTGGCATGATTCATGAAAAGTAACTTTTGACTTGAGTCCTAATTCAATAGTTGTTTTTCATAAATAACTTATAATAAAAATGAGTTGAATGACTTTGACTGAAAAATATGTTTGGTAAAAATAACTAATGGCACCTTTTTTTAAAGGAGAAGTAATGTAAGTTAGAATCTGGAAGTTAAAATTTTCAAATTTTGATTATAGCAAACTTTCAACTCAATTTTATAGTTGAAGTCAACTTTTATTTCTAACCAAACATACTTGATACCTTTTTTTTTTCCAGCTAAAAGTTAAAAAAACAACTTAAATCAATATGCAAAAGTCATGCTTGTGAGGATAATGGTCTTTTGGTATCTGTAATTGCAACAGTTGGGTCGTGGGAAATTTTGGGTATCAACTTAAGATTGGAATCCGGTAAAAGGAAATTCATAACATTCCAACCCTAATTAATTGGAATGAAAACCAAGACAAAAGTAGTTACTCTGCACCAATTGTATTCGAGCAGTCAATGAGGCATATTACAAAAAGGGTGACTTGAGATATGTTGCCCCAAGTCTTTCATGGTAGCAATATGCATGCCCGATAAAGTGATTAACCACTACGGAAGAATCTAAGATCCGAAAACTAATTATTTTCATGTTTCGTTTCTTTTCTTTTCTATTATGTGCTGCATCAGGAGGAAAATGCTGATGACCCACCACAGTCGGTGCAGAGGGGTGTCACTGAGTTGGTAGAAGCTGCTTTGACACCAAGGAACTTGTGCATGATAGATCCAACATGGCATCCGTGGTTTTAAGCCACGGAATGGAGGGTGGAGATTGAATGTCAATAATAGTGGTTTACAGCTGAATCTGGAAATTGCTGCTAGTTTGTCATTCATTTTGAAGCCCAGACTCTAGATAGCTAACAGTAGGCTTTATATATACCCCAACGGATTAGCTGCTGTTCCATCAATGAATCAATTTAGCAGTTGCATCATCAGATAGATAAATAACCCCTGTAGTTTAATCAATTTTTATTCGGTAGATCGTCTTACAAAAATCTTCAAGGTAGTGTTGTGTTTGGTGTGCATTGAAGAAATATACTGACAATATATATTTTTTAAATATAATGAATAAATACAATTTTTAGAAAATCATTATCAGTATTTATTGAAATATTATTTTATTTTTTAAAAATTATTACAATTCTTATGTTAATCACCTCGCTAACATCTTAAATTAATTACAATAAATAAATAAATTAATCAACAAAAACCAGCCTAGACCAAACATCCTACTACTACCAGTTTCTTCATGGCGACCTATCTTATCTCGCCCGCTTCTCTTCCTCCAACCCTTTTCTGTGTCTTTTATACGTCACCGCTGACTTTTGTTCTCGGTTGCTTTCATGGGATTCAATTTCATGTATCGCTGCCCTTCTTTGGCTTTATGCATCCCTTTGCTTGCTCGTTTTCTTACCCAGTTGTAGCAGAATTGTGGTTTCATGACTATATTTTTAATAGTTGGAGAGTAGGATCTGAATCTTTTACAATTTTTATTACGTGGTATAGAATTGACGGTGCATCCCAGCAGTGGCGGCAGCAGAGCCACGAGGAGCCAGGACTCGACGAGAAGAAATCTTACCTAATTGTTAGCAGAATTGTGGTTTCATGACTATACTTTTAATAGTTGGAGAGTATGATTTGAATATGTTGCAAGCAACACTGGAATGGATCCTACAGCAATAAAATGCAAGGGTAATTGAGGTAGGGTCAACTCAATCACCTTGTTGTCAATGTGCTTTTTTAGCCGAGATATGTGGAATACGGGATGTATTGCTGCAGAAGGTGGGTGGTCCAGACGATAAGCCGTAATGCCAATTTTCTCTAGAATCAAGTATGGGCCATAGTATTTTAATGCTATTTTTTGTGATATTTTATTTGTTGTAGTCTTCTACCTATATGGTTGTAGTTTGAGATAACTAGGTCTCTAATTTCTAACTTTCACTTCCTTTTCGATTTGTCATGTGGATCATCCTGTTTTTGGGCAGATTCCAAATCCCTTTCCTCGTAGTTAAATATTTATCCATAGCATCCACCATATAATCTTTAAGGAAGTAGGGCACATGAATGGGTGGAGTAAGCTCGTACAATAACTCATACTTATAGGGAATAGTTTATGTTGAGGTGTGAAAGTTGGTATTATATCACCATTTAGCTAATGGTAACCATTTGACCTAGTTTGTTGGTGATTCATTTGTCATGCATTGTAGGTATTTCTCTAGACAATTGTTAATCACCTTAGTTTGACCATTAGACTGAGAATGGTATGTAGTGGAATAGTGAAGATTAACCCCTTGTTTAGTGAAAAGTTACTTCCAGAATTGATCGGGAAAGATCAGGTCTCTGTCACTAACAATAGTAGTAGGCAAGCCATGTAATTTGTAGACATGGCCATGAGAACTTTAGTTACTGATGATGCAGTGTAGGGATAAGTTAAAGCAAATAAATGTGTATATTTGCTGAACCTGTTAACCACCACCAAAATGACATCCTTTCCATCAGATTTAGGCAGACCCTTTATGAAATCATTACTGATGTTCGTGAAAGGTGTTTGGGGAATATGAAGAGGTTGCAAGAGTCGAGGAGTGAATACATTTTCACTTTTATTTTTCTGGCATATAGGCATTCTCGCACATATTGCCTGGTATGCTTTTGTTTCCTTTTCCAGTAGAATAGATTATTTACCTTCTTGCTGGTGACATTAACCTCTGAGTATCCCTCTAATGATGTATCATGATATAAGGATATCAATTTCTGATGGAGTGTAGGTACATTGCCGACAACCAACCTTCCTTTCTTGTTGAGATGGTTATTGACCCATCTGTAATGGGGATGAGAAACAGGGTCTTGGTGGAGATCATGTATAATAGCTTGTAATCCCTTGTCCTTTGCCCATGATACTTTAATTTCATCCATAAGACTAGTTGAAATGGTGGACAATCCCAATATGCAAGGCTTTACACTGGTGAGTCTAGATAACACTTCAGTTACAATATTTTCCTTTCCCTTCCTATATTCAATTTCAAAATCATGCCTTATTAGTTTAACTAGCCATAAGTGTTGAAAAGGAAGAGTTACCTTTTGGTCTAATAAGTATCTCAAGCTGACATGGTTTATCTTGATCTCAAAATGTATGCCTCATAAGTAATGTCTCCACTTAGTTACAACATGTAATATTGCTAGCATTTCCCTTTCATAGACAAATAAGGCTTGTTATCTAGGACTAAAAGGCTTGTTAATAAAGGCTAAGGGATGGCCTTCTTGCATTAAGTTTGCCCTTATTCCCATATTGGAAACATCATTCTTTATTACAGACAACTTGTTCAAATCTATGAGTTCCAGTACTAATGGTGTAGTCATGACTTCTTTAAAAAGTCTGAAAGTCGTAATGGCCTCTTCATTCCATTCAAACCTATCTTTCTTTAGTATCCTAGTTAAGGGTCTGCAAATGGAGCCATAATATTTAAAAAATCTTCTATAGTAACCAGTTAATCTCAGGAACCGTCTAAGTTATATGATAGTGTGAGGGAGTGGCCAAGTATTTTTCTTGGATCAGTAGCCATACTTGCCTTAGTAATGATGTGCCTTAAACACTTCACTGATGCATTACCAAAATGCATTTGCTATCTTTAGCAACCAGTTTATATACCCTCAACAATTCAAAGATAGCCTAAAAGTGTCTTAGGTGATCATTGAAAGTTTGACTATAGATTAGGATAACATCAAAGAATACTAGTACAAATTTCATAAGATGTTCATGAAAAACTTCATTCATTAAGTTTTGAAAAGTAGTTGAACCATTGATTAAGTCAAATGACATAACTAATAATTTATAGTGACCACTATAAGTTCTAAATGCAGTCTTCAGGCTTAATTCTAATTTGGTGGTAACCAGACCTTAAGTTAATATTAAGAATATGGTTGCCCCCACTAATTCTTCCAATAACCCATCAACAATGGGTATAAGGTACTTGATCTTGATTATTTGTTTAGTGCTCGGTAGTCCATATAGAATCTTTATGAGTTGTCCTTATTCTTAACTAATTTAACAGGAAAAGCAAAAGGATTGTGGCTGGGTTGTATGATTCCAAATTTTAGCATTTCAAACATTAACTTTTCCACAACATCCTTTTGAAGTCCAAAGAGCCTGTATGCCTCATGTTGACAGGCTAAGCCCTTTCCTTGAGTGGAATTGAGTGGTCTTGTAACCTAAGCGGGGTTAAGCCTTGAGGCTCCCTAAATAAATCCTGATATGCTTTCATTAGTAATTCCATCTCAATATTCCCTTTTTGGCTAGGTGGAAGTGTAACAGTAATAAAATGTAGTTTACAATCCTCTTCTATGACTATCCTCAAGCTATATAGGCTCACTTCTAATATTTGAGTGGGGATGTTCAATAAACTATTGAAATGTTCAAATCTGATGGCGTGTAATTTCATAGGATTGTCACTCTTAAATACTACTTGTTGTCCCTTCTACTTAAAAGACATCCACATCTCCTTATAGTTTGACATAATGTCTCTCAAAGTTTCCATCCATTGTACACCTAACACCATGTCATAATTATTCAATTAAAAAATGAATACATAAGCCTTGAAATTGTTTCCCTGCATCTTCCACTTAAAATTCTTGCAAACAATAGTACACAACATTGTGCCTCTATTAGTTGCCTCGACTGTTAATGATTTGATTGTAGTAAACTCACACCGTAACTTGCTAGTAATGATAGAGTCAATGAAATTATAAGTACTTCTTAAATCCACCATGATACAAAATAGTGTTTAACCACCTTGCTAGTGATCCTTAGAGTATGGAAGCCAATGACTCCTTCCAGTGCATTGATAGAAATGTGAGGAATTACCTATTTATTCAAGGTTAGGCTCCTTGTCATTGATACTGACATCATCATCTACTTCTTCACCATCACCATCAACTAGTACAACTTTTTATTTTTGCATTTATGGCTTGGTACAAACCTTTCATCGCACCAAAAACACAATCCCTTAGCTCTCCTTCCATCCAACTCCTTATTCTTTACAGATTTGGTGGGCTTAGGTTTGTATTAAGGGTATGGGTTAGGGTTTGGTAGTAAGCCATTTTGTGGCTATTTAAGGTTGATGGCAGTTAATGGTGGTGGAATTTTATAAGGTCTTTGGTTTTGGCTGGGTTTGGATTGAGCAACACGACTAGTGTTTGTTGGTACAAGTTTGCTGGAATTATGGTAGGATCTCCTATAGGCTATGGTGTTATCTTGCAAACGTGCTAGGTTATAGGCTTGATTTAAAGTTTTTGGTTCTAACATCTCTACTAAATTCTTAATCTCCACCTTTAACCATCATAAGAAGAACATTAAATCTTGTTTCTTATTGATTTCAGCCCTGTTCCAAAGTATATAAAAGTCCTTATTGTAACCCTCTAATTCTCTTTTCTGTCAGAGGTCATTAAACTCTTCTAATAGGTCGTTTTGACCTCCAAACCTAGAGCATATTGCCTCTACATATTCATTCTAAGACATGCATTGATCATTCTTGCCCTTCATGAAATTATGGTGCCAATACAAAGCCATGCCATCTAAGTAATAGGAGACTATCTTAAGTTTTCCAACCTCAACAATCTCCTTAATTTCAAAATATTGGTTGTATTTATATAACCATTTATGCATATTATCACTATCAAAATTAAAAAAAATCTCTTTTAGGTTTGTGTACCTTATAGGGATAGTAACCACCATTATATACCCCATATGATTGTGTAGCAGAATCTTCTCTGTTGAATGTGAGGTAATTATTTTTGGTACTAGTCTCACTAGGAGTGTGTTGCCGCTTCTGTAGGAGAGCATTTTATTGGCGAGTTAACCCACTTATAAGTTCATTGAGCTTTTCAAACTTGACTTCATGAGTAGACTTAGTGGTTTCTAGTAAATGCAAAACTTGCTCATATTTTTATGAGTGTTCCTTGTTTGCTGCCTCCAATGAATCTTCTTGTGAAAACTCGTTAAATTATAATCTGAGTAAAATAAATAAAATACCGAATAGATTAAATAAAAGGATTTCAAGTATTGTAATTGGATACAATAGAATAAAATATAACATGTTATGATGATAATTAAGTAAAAAGAAGAGTTGAGTGACAAAAATAGAAATGAGAAGAAATGAGGGCCAATGTGTAAATAGGTAAAAGTTAGACTATAAATGCTCCATTTTTTTCTCTTTTAGCCGTGAGCTTTAAACAAAGAGAGGGGGAAGAATTGTGTGATTTTTCTACTTAAATTCTCATTGATTTCAATAATTAAAGTGAGTAATTAGAGTGATTAACTTAATTAAACATCAAAAGGGGGTTGATTTTAAGGTGGTGAGTGCATTGGAGGAAGGATTTCAAGCTAGGGTTTGAAGAGGGAGAAGAAGAAAACTTGATTTTTCTTGCATCCTTTCCTTAAATCCTTATCAAAGTGAGGTAAATAACATGCTCCAAATGATTAATTCCTTTAATTTTATGTTTGATAAAGGATTATGCAAAATTATGATTATGTGAAGTTGTGGATTTATGTTATAATTTATAGGAATGATGCAAATTATGTTTGAACCATGTTAGAAAGCATGAATTAGGATTGGGTAAGTGTTTAATTTTAAGTAAAAGAAACAAAAATTATTTTTCCTCATTTTAATTGAATATTTGGCCAAAAGAGGAATAATTTAGGGGATTTAAGGTTTAATACAATTGTTTGGAAAATATGGGAAGATGAAGCTTTATAACTGTTATTATATGAATGGAGTAAGAATTTTTCAAAGAGAAAAGAAAAATCTTCACTTCCTTCCCTAGGTTGTTTTTGGCTAAATAGAGAAGAAAAATTAGAGAATGGAGTTTAAATGATATTATTGAGGAGTTTTTGGCTAAATGAAGAAGAAAAATTAGAGAATGGAGTTTAAATAATATTATTGAGGAATCTTACCAAATTGAAGACAATTGATGTTGATAGGTTAAATTATATAGGGACTTTTGTGAAAAAATAAGTAAATGTTTCAAAAAGAAGGGTTTTGTCCTCCTTGAATTAAAAGTCAATTAAACTTAATTAAGGGTGTTGGATTTAATCAAAGAATATATAATGG
>Ga0307515_10004587_pt1 | contig 28436 bp, 17 predicted proteins | sample 17_EM_MG_FD_194513 | JGI IMG/M metagenome (GOLD analysis project Ga0307515, IMG submission 194513) | Populus trichocarpa ectomycorrhiza microbial communities from riparian zone in the Pacific Northwest, United States - 17_EM | ecosystem: Host-associated > Plants > Roots > Unclassified | place... | reverse complement strand
CATCTCAATGCCAGAAATGCCTACTTCGCACGGCTTTGCTGTGTGTCGTTGACCAGCTCGTGCAAAGCGAGCGGGTTCAAAACCGAACCAGTCTCCTATCCCTTCGTGTGGTAAAAGAGACTTTTCGTATTAGGCGCTTTGGGCGCTCCTGCCTGGGTTAGCATGCTGCAGGCACCCTAGCTAGCGTGATTTTATTAGCAAGCCTCACCAAAACACGTCAATATTGCGATGCCGATAAAATACTACAGAAGGCCACCAAGGCTACCACTAAAAACACCTAAATAAAATTTTTTAAGGAAGTTGGGCAAAAAGTTATAATATATAACATCATGACTATAGGTCCCTGCCCTTCCTCTACCAACCAGCTGCTAATTATATAGGAAAATTCTCCGTCCTCCCCTAAATTACTACCACCTATCCGCTTTATACGCGTTCTTAATAAGGATAAGCCGATAAAGGACCAGCTTAAGGTTATAAGGGAAGACGTGTTATATACGTTAAATAAGGTGTACCAAGTATTATAAGTGGTTAAACGGTTTAACCAGCAGTTATTTAATGTAGAGGATTGATTAAAGGCAGTAGAGGAGGGCTTAAAGGAGGCTAAGAAGGACGCTGCAGCAAAGGCTTAATTAGCTTTAGAGTCTTAATATCAGAGGTATAAGAAAGTAGAGGGCCTAAAATAGTTACCTAGTTATCGCCTACTAAATAAAAGTTATCAAAGCACCGAAGGCATAGAGGAAGCCTACAGGCCTTGCATTTATATACTGTTTGCCTGATCTTTACTATAAGCTTCTTTACCTCCTTCCATCTACACATCTAGTACCTTGGTAGGGTCCTATAGCCTTACTTCCTTATAAAGCTTTTAATAGAACGGTGAGTTCGCGTCCTATACTGTCGAATTATAGGTAGTAGGGTTTTAGCGGTAACGTAGGTGGTTTTTTAATTCGTTCTATTTTTATAACCAGGCCCAATACTAGATTAATATTGCCCATATTTTGGTAAGCCTTAACAAAGAAGACGCGCAGTATTGTGCTTATTTAGGCCCATCTACCGACTGCCCATAATAATAAGGTTCTATACCAATCGTATACGGAAACGGCGGTGGCTTTAGAGGAAGGGCTTCTTTAACATTCGGAAGATTTTCTTACTAATAATATAGGCGTTAATTATAGCCGTATTAAGCGCCTAGAAGAATAAGGGCAACCAGGTACGCACAGTAGTAATTTAGGTGGTGTAGTAGCTTTAAAGCTAATTATAAATATTAACGCCGCCTATTTAGTTATTGTAGTCAATAGAGAGCCTAGGAAGCGTTAACCTCTTAATTGGATTATTACCCTAAACATTAGCCACCAGCTTCTTAAGGAAGGAATTATATGCCCGCAGTTAACGCCGATTAACTCTGCTAACGTCCTTACTACTATATAAGTAAGCTATCGTTAAAAACCGTACTAAATTCTTATCCTGCTATACGATTGAAAGCACTAAATTAACTGCGCTAATAACTACTCCTGTAATAAAGTTAAACGGCAGCCTTTCCTTCCTTTTATCAGCCCTTTTATGCACCTCTAGATAGTTCTTTAAGTTTAATTAAGCCGTGCCAGCTATAGCAATTCTAAGTCGTTAAAGCACCTAGAGTAACAGAATATTTGTAAAGTAGTTATTTAAGAATAGGCAAAATTAATAAGCTTAAAGAGGGAGCTGTCGGGTAAGGTAGAGGACGCACTTAGAGGTCTTTAAGAGGATAATATCTTAATAATCTATTTAAGAAGGAAGCCTAAAAAAGCAGCCAGGTAAGGTAAATATAAAGCTATAGTAATATCCATATTAACAAAGGCTTAATATCTTAAAGCCCTTAGGTACTGGCTTACTAGGCAATTTAATTATAGCCGTAGATTGTCTAGTAAACCTCACTATTATCTCATTAAAGCTAACTATAGATCTAGGTATAACGTACTTCCTAAACGCCTCGCCTAAAGGAGTTGTTAACGGCTCAATTTTCTTAAAAACCTAACGCTTAACGCCCTCTAGCAGAGGTGGTAAGGTATAGAAGAAGCGCTTAAGTTACTCCTATCTTTTTTGGCCCATAAATACACTAATTAGATATTTAGGGTATTTAAGATCTATGGCCTAAAGGTCTCGCACCTAGGTGGCTTTAAAGACGCCTATATAGATAATAAGTCCTACCTAAATTATTAATTCACCAGCAGAGGTCTCCTTCCACGTCCGTAATTTTTTACCCGCATATCGTCCTAATTAGTAATATCCGCCAGCATTTTAAGAGGCTGTATATAGGTTTATATTAATTGCGAGCTTCTTAAATACACTAATACTAAAGAATAGTAGGAATACTCAAATTGGTAGGTTCTATTCGGATCTATACCCGCCAGACTCTATACAAATCTAATCTGCTAGCGTATAGTAAGCAGAACGCTTACTATCCTCATTTTAATTAGGAAGGTCATCAGATTTAACATCCACGTTAACGCCACTAATAGTCTCACTAGCACGCCGAGCGGCGAATATTAACTTATTTAGAAGATTGATAACTTTAAGGTCTAGTTTAGGAACAGCGGCTATAGGCTCCCATAAAGTAGGGACAGCAGGAAGGCCCATTCTTGTAACTTCTTTAGTTAATAGCTCTGGTAGTTTAGTCTCATCTACCTTATCCGCCTCATCCTCAGCAGCCTTACCGCGGGCCTTAAAAACGGCTCCTAATTCGTCCTTAATATCCTCTATCTAGCTGCTTAGCCAAGCCTCCTTAATATCCTCATTTAGTACCACTACCTACTATATAGCTGCTGAAGCCACTAAAGCCTCTAAAGGCTGTATAATTACTGCTAACAAGCTATTGTGTGTATACTGCGTTGCTTAAAAGGTTTATAAATAGGACTTCTAGGCTTAAGGTGCTTTTGGAGGCTTTAGAGGCTTTAGGGTTAAAGACGCACGACGTTTTTTAGACGGCATAAGGACGATATTTTACTAACAATTTAATAATCAAAGAGACGGCGATAATATTAAAGCTTTTTAATTAACTACACCAAATATTATAGGCTTCCTGGCCACATCGCGGCTGTTCACCGTAATATCCAAGCGTTAAATAAGGCGTTAGTAGAGCAACCGCACTGACCAGAGGCTTCAACACCAAGCTTTATACGGTATAGAGCCTCTAGATTGGCTTATGAGGCGTGCATATACGAAAAGTCCTTGAAATCATTGCCACACAAAGGGATAAGGAGGTGCCAAGGGCTAGCCGAAGGCTAGCCTTGGCGACCCCTGAGAGCCCCTAGGCGATGCAGCCGAGTAAGGGCAAAAATAACCCTTACACCTTTATCTCTAAAGAGGAAATAATTAAATACTTATCTTCTATTTATAAAGACCCTTTAAAGTATAAAACGCCCGCCTTAGCTATAAAAGCCTAAATATAAAAACAGCGGAAACCTTTTTAGCCTTTTAGACCCGCTTTCTATACCTAGCTAGATAGGCCTAGATCCCCTAGAAAGACATACTACTAAACCTCTTTAATAAGCTTACCCTAGACCTACAGCGGGCCGTATTATTAGCTTATACTATAGTATAGACGTTAAAAGAACTTATAGACTATTGCCTAGCTATTAACTAAGGCCTCTATTAAATTAAGGCACGCGCTAATCGGCTAAAAACTAGAAACCTCGCAAACTAGGCTATAAGTACTATAAAAACGGCCCATAGTGCCCTAGTATAATTAGTAACCCCTATAGCATTGGCCGCTTAGCCTATAGTTAACCTAGCAGCTAGCCACCCAGCTACCCTTATTATAGGTCCGGTATATACCTAGCCTATATAGTGATCCCTAAATATAGGCCCTTAGTAATTAAGGAGCTTATTTCTTATATAGTTAACCTAGCTACCCTATAAGGAACTGCTTAATAAAGGTAAAGATAAATAAGGTCTTATTAATTTAGAAGAATAGTATAAAGTTAGAAAAAGAGGAACCCTAAGGGAAAACTCCTCCCTAGGGTTAAAAGAAATTGATATATTATATATTAATCTGGGTCAGCTAGTTGGTGGAAGAAGTTGCACTATCCCTTATACTTTATTCCGTAATAAATATTAAGTTTTAACCTCTGCTTTAGCTAACTTAAAAGTAAATACCTTTATCTTAATTAATATAAAGTACGCTATAAAACTAGCTAACTTTTTAAATGCGCCTTTAGAAGAACTGCCTAAGCTAATTCCTATTTATAGGTATAACGGACAGGTAGAACCACCTATTATAACTATATTACGGATTTACCTTTATATTAACGGACGAAGGTAGTATAATATCCCCTTTCTTATTACGGACTTAGGAAGCTATAATATAATCTTAAGGAGAAAATAGCTAGCCTATTTAGGCTTATAGCTAGACGTATAGAGTAAATAGCTTATCTAGCCTAAAACCTTACCCCTAACTCCTTCCTTTATAAAAGAAATCAGCATTATAATGGAAAATCTCGTATAGCCCTAGATTAATACTATTTACTAGGCCGATGCTATATGTAGGGACTAGGCCTTTAAGAAAGATATATAACTTAATCCGTAACGGATCCGTATATTACGCCGCCCCTAAACTACCTATATTACGCTACCTGTATTAAAGACCTAGAAAGTTAATAACAACCTAAAAAAGCCCCCTATAGAGAGCTTAAGCCCTATATAGCTATAAAAAACAGTAAGGAATATTAGATGCTATACTAAACTAATAAACCAGAGGGATAACTTATAAAAGATAGAATAGGAGCTAAGAAAGATTATAAACCCTAGACCGTAAAATACGGTCCGGTAAATAGCTATAAGGAAACCTACGAACCTCCTACTAGTTAATATCTGCTATATTAGCGCCGTAGGATTCTACTAGAACTTAGTTCAGCCTAATACTATTGCTTTTACGACTAGCTTATACAAAATTGACCAAATACTTAAGGAAAAGGAAAGTGAGCTTAGTAGATAGGAAAGCGAGCTTATAGACAAGGAGCTAGTAGAATAAAAACTACCCCATTAATATCGAAAGTTTAAGGATATATTCTTTAAGGTAGTATCTAATATACTTCTACTGTACTAACCATATAACTATAAGATCGAGATGCAGTTAGATAAGGAAAACGCCCTTAGCTATACCCCCCCCCCTGTAAATAATCTATTGCTGAGTTATAGGCCACTAAGTAGTACCTTATTAATAACCTAGTAAAGGGGTTTATTAAGCCTAGTAAGGCCCCTTTTACCTCCCCTATTTTCTTTATAAAAAAGCTAAACAGAGGACTTTATTTCTGCATTAACTACTATAAGCTTAACAATATAACCCGCAAAGACCGTTATCCGCTGCCCCTACTTAATAAGACACTGGCCTAAATAAATAGAGCTAAGGTATTTATAAAGCTTAATATCCGTTAGGCTTTCTACTAAATTAAAATAGACCCTAAATCTATAGATCTTACTATATTTCGGACTTAATATGGATTATATAAGTATAAAGTACTTCTTTTTAGACTAATTAATGGACTAGCTACGTACCAACGATATATAAACGATGTACTCTTTAACTACCTTAATAACTTCTATATGGCCTACCTAGATAATATTATAATTTACTCTAAGAATAAGTTAGAATATAAGGAGCACGTCTATAAGGTCCTATAATAACTCTATAAGGCTAGCCTCTAAGCTAATATTAAGAAGTTAAAATTTAGTATAAAGTATATAAAGGACCTAGGGTTTATTATTAGTATAAACGGAATTAAGGCTAACCTAGAAAAGACGGCCGTAATTAATTAGTGGGAACTACTATAGACCGTAAAAGGGATATAGTTATTTTTAGGCTTCTGTAACTTCTACCGACGCTTTATTAAAAACTATAGTAGGATTACTTAGCCTCTTAGCCGCCTTACTATAAAGGACCGGCCTTTTTACTTTAACACCGTATATAAGCAGGCTTTTAATAAGCTTAAGAAATAACTAGTCTCTGCTTCCTTACTCGCCCACTTTAACCTAAAATAGCCCTTAATACTAGAAACGGATACCTTAGATAGTATTATTGCTAGCATTTATTTTCAGAAGCAGACGGACGGAATATAGCACCCTATTACTTACTACTTAAAGACTATAATAGATGCTAAGCTAAACTACCCAATCTATAATAAAGAAATGTTGGCTATTATCTCTAGCTTTTAGCACTGGCGAGTATAGCTAAAAGGGACCCCTAAGCCTATTTAGGTAGTTTCAGATTATAAAGCCCTAGAATACTTTATAATAATTAAGGCCCTTATAGCCCAGCAAGCGTGCTAGGCAGATATTCTATCCTAGTTTAACTTCCTAATTATATATAGGCTATGCGCTATAAACCGTGCAGACGCTTTTATAAGACGTAAATAGGACCTAAATAACCAGATAGCCGCGAAGATCTTACTATAAACTTAGACGCTACTATAACTAAAGTACCTTAACCCTTAGATATGGGAAGAACTAAGTACTAAATCTCTAAGTGCTAAGATATATCCTATTAACCCTATGGAATTCAACCTTATTAATAAATTACTATAAGTAAACCGTACGGACCCTTCTCTATAGGAATGCCGCGAAAAGGTAAAAGATGTTACTAGCCTATAGTCCCTTAAAAATGGACTACTTAAGCACTAGGAATGGCTAGTAGTAGTAAAGGAACGGAACTTATAAACCCGGCTTATTACCAAAGTATATACCTAGGTCTCTACGGCCTACCCTAGAAAAAATAAGACCCATAAGATTATTAGTGACCGTTACTACTAGCCCAGAATAATTATAAATATTAACCATTACGTACGGAACTGCAATAACTACTATAGATCCACGATTCCATAAGATAAGACCCTAGGATTACTAAAACCTCTCCTAATACCCAATTACCCCTAGCAGTATATCTCTATAGACTTCTATAAGCTAGCTATAGACCGCAACGGATATAATATGGTTATAATTCTAGTTAACTGCTTTGGCAAGCGCCCGTTCTTAATCCCCTATTATAAGAATATTAATACTAAGGAGGCGGCCTAACTGTATATTTACTACGTCTACTACATTTACGGACTACTAGATACTATAGTATCCGATTATAGCCCGTAATTTATATTGGCCTTTTAAACCAAGTTTATCTAGATCCTAGGTATTAGGCTAAAGCTCTCTATAGTATACTACTCCCAGATAGATAGCTAGACGGAGATTATAAATTAATATTTAGATTAGAGACTTCGGCCTTTTATTAACTACTTCTAAGATAACTAGGGTGAACTACCACCCCTAATAAACTACGCCTAGGCGACCCTACCCTATAACTCTACGGGATTTGCACCTATCTAACTAGAAATGGGGTATTTACCCTAAATAAGCTTTAACTAGAATAGACTAGAAGGACCACGAACTATACGCAAGAAACTATCTTATAAGGAAGCCTAGCAGTACGCTAAGCACTTAGAGGAAGCCTAAATAATAGCCTATATAAATCTAGAAAAGGCCTAAAAATTAATAGTATAGTAGGCAAATAAGTATAGGCGCGAACCTAACTTTACCGTAGGCGATATGGTCTAGGTTATAACGAAAAACTAAAAGATAGAACGGCCTAGCTATAAGCTAGACTATTAAATGGCAGGACCGTATAAGGTCCTTAAGAAGATAGGTAACTCGTATAAAGTAAAGCTCCCGGATTCGATTAAGGTTTACTCTATTTTTTTTGCTAGATAAGCTACGGAAAGCTATAAACGACCTATTACGTAGATAAAAGAATAAACCTCCCCTACTAATTTAAGTTAGTGGTAACAATAAATAGGAGATTAAAGAAGTACTAGCCTATAAACTAGTAAGGAAAACGCTAAAGTACCGCGTTAGTTAGAAAGGCTATAACCTAGACCCTACCTAGTACCCTATATAGAACTTTATTGGCAGTCCCCATAAGCTTTAAGAATTCTATAGCTATTACCCTAATAAACTAGAACCCCTAAAGTACCTAGACAAGTAAATAGAGTGCTAGTATAGTAAAGACGCTAAGCTACTAGAAGAATATAAAGATAAGAACGCCTTATAGGAGTAATATAAATATATAAAGCCTAAGGGCAGGCTTTACTAAAGGGGGGGTAATATTATAGCACTGGCAGAACTTGGCAGAACTTAAATAGCAGAACTTAGCAAAACTTCGCACCAGTAAGTTACTATAGATTACTGCATATTGCGGTCATGTAACGCGAAGATCTTATAAAATATTAAGCGGCGCTACTCTTCTTCTCCTTTCCTTTCCCTAGCTTTAGATTCTCGTTTATAAACAATCCAATCGTATAGGCTTGCGCGTCCCTCTTACCGTGCTTATGCCTCGATTAACTAAGTTACTAATATTAAAGACTTTTAAACTCCTTTATATAACTAGCTAAGCTATAGGTATATACGGTAATGTTATAAAGCTTTCTATATTATTCTTCTCTTACTCCTCTTTTAAATCTAACTCCTTTTTTTTAAACTTTATCTTCTTTATATAACTTAATATTATTAAAACTAATTAAGTTTTTAAAAAGGAAATCCTATATAGTAAGGTTTAGAATATAACTCTAATAGCAAATCCGTTAGTAGATAAGATTTTATTTAATTCCCTCTTTCTAAAGAAGCTAGTTACTTATTATATAATAGAGCTTATTATTTATAGTATGGTTATTAGATATAACGGTACCTAGCTTTCGCGTAATCTTATAGTCCTTAAGCATTAAAAGAAGAGTATTCTATTACTCGTCCCTATTATAAGAGGCTACTATATAAAGGCTAAGGAGAGCAGTTACAAGCTTTTCCTAGCTATTAATAAAATAGCCACAAATCGCAAGGAGAAGGTAATTATTTAGAGAGGTCTAGATATTAACGGAGAGATAAATACTTATTAGTATAGACTATAGCCTCTTTTATATAATATCCTTTTATAATAGCCATAAGTTAAAAATCTTTTTACTAACTGCTAAATAGGCTATAGTTATATAGCTATCTACTTTAGAATTAATTAACTATAAAAGGACATAGAACTCTGGCCACTTAACTATCCAAAATAGTAAGTTTTATATAATAATTAATATAATAAGGGCCTTATTAATAATTTCCTTATTTAGGACTACTTAGAGTACTTCTAAATCTAGCTCTTTTGTCTTATTTTAAGACAATACTTCAAGGTAAAGGTCTTTTAATTAATCCCGTATTACTTCTTTTATATAACTAGTTTTAGGCTTAACCATAATGCTATGCTTTGACGCTAAGTAGTTCTAGAAGTTAGAAGTTAATTATATAGCGTATAACTCTGTGTAGTATTTATAATAGAATAAAAGATAGGCTTTTTTATTTTATATAGGCTTATTACTACCTACTAGACGGGTATCTAAGATCCAATGGAGGTTAGGACAAAGCTAAGAGCAGCCGCAGGGGCCGTAGCGACGTGCGGAAATAGAAAATCGGGGGTTTTCATCCTACTAAGGTGGCTTATAGGGTTTTTCCTCCCCCTAATACCAGGGGTTTTCTTTCCTGTATAATACACAAGTTTCCCCTAGGTCGGAGTGGTCTGCGTAGGCCGTATATAGGATCTGTATTAGATGTTAAACAATGAATGAATAATAATAAATATTTAATTAAATCTAATATAGAAATAGAGCCTCTAGAGCCTTTACTACCAACTGTTCTATTTATCTTTTTAAGCCTCTACGGGTACGTAGGACAAATTTAGCTATATTTAAATACTATATTAGGTAAATTAGGCTTAAATCTTAATCAGGTAATATTAATATTTATATATAGAGAGGTGCTGCTAAAAATCCGCAATGAAATACTACAAAGTCTATACCACTTTCCTAACTGGAATAGCTAGCTGGTAGCTTGGCAGCCAGCCTACGTTATCCAACAGTCAGTGGACAGCGAGCGATCCAATTGACGCAGTCAGTCAGCTATTTTGCTCAAGCTCCCAGCTAGGCTGCTGTTGGATACTCTGAATTAATCAGACTCAATGAAGTACCCTACTAGCCTGGACCACCAAGACCACAGCATATAGCGAGCCAGATGGGAGGTTTTCCGAAAAGCTATACGCATGTCGACGGCTATGCTCCAGGAATGCCGGATGTGCAATGGCCCCAGCATCCTATAGGACCGGATGAGGATTTTGACTAATTCTCTGCATATGAATTGATAATGAGACTAAGGGCAACTGTACAGTATTCGAGGGAATATCACAAGCCTAAAGTATGGGTGCTTAAGTATATTCGGACTGCAGTAGTGTAGAGCAGTCTGTTCTTTTCCTTTGGGCACCCAGAGGAGAAGGCCCATGCGCGAACACCAGAACCAGAACAACGCGTATATCTAGGCGTAAGCGTCCTGCAAGGACTGCAGTGTCTGCAAAATACCGTTCTGCAGGAAGGACGATCGCTGGAGACCTCATATCGAGCGACTCAACACCAAAGAATAAGCCTATATATCAATCTGCTATGAAACGGGCGCTGGATTTTATTGATCTGATTGGTAGGCTCTTATCGATAACACGGGTGCCCAAGTTGACGTGTTAGGGGATATAGGGCTAGGGAGCTTAAGTTCTGTACTCTGCCTTACCAATATACTACGCTTTTGCGCGTATAGCCCTTTATTATCTACTCCCTCAGTGATCTTGTTGACATGCTCTGATATACCCCACGCTCCACTGAGCGTCCATTTTTGGTGATGAGGCTCCCACCTCCATAGGACCTTCTTATGCCGTCCAGGGTTATTTTGGGTTGTGTTAATATTATAGGAGAAGTAAAATATAAGTTTAACGGTGAGTTATCGTAACTTAATATTTCTGTAACCAAAATGAATTTCGGTATTCTCCTGTATAGTTTTTATTTTTTTTATCCCGACGAATTATTGGATCTAGGCATGCTGGTCCAGTCAATCGTCTTCGTAAGGCGGAAGAAAATAGATACCATCATCTCTCACAAACAAAATTTTCCTCGGAATGTCACTTAGCCCATGTTTGGTTGGGGATCTAACACAACTATCGTTTTGCAAGGGCATCGAACGATCTCTGTTCATTAGCTTCTACTGCCCCCAGCATTGATTCACCAGAAAAGAGGTCGGAGCTATCTGCTGAGGGCACGTTTCAAAGGCTTTTGGGGACCCAGAGAACGAGACAGAACGCCCTGCAAGACGCCCAGCCGATGGTCCACTCAAGCTTTCGCATATCTAAAACGTGGCTTAGCCAAGGAAATCGTCCAACCTAGATTGTGACTGGCGCTTTGGTCCAAGATTGTCCCAGCCAATTGCACCGAACCACATCGTTCACTTTGCGCGCCATTTGCAGGGAAAGCTGTTTTCTGCATGCCCATCCCTCGATTGTCATATGCAAACGGCTCGTGGAAACTAAATCCGCCAGCCTGCCTCTCTCTTTAGGAACGGGGCAAACTAGGCAGCCAAGTGTGACGATGATGCGGTGTTAGAGAACGGCGCGGCAGCCCATGTGAGGCTGTTGCACACTGATGTTTATTTACTCTGGCTAGAACCCAGCAATCTAACAAAAGGCTTCATCGAACGGTCGATCTTCACTTTGGGAGGTCGCAGCCAGTCAGGCTAAGCAGGGTACGCGATTTCCCCTTACTATATCCCCTCCGTCAACTAGCCGCTATACTAGACTAACTTGATGACCCAGTCAACCCCCATAGTATGTCGTCGAAATTGAACTCCAATGCCAGCTCCGCTGCTGGAGGCACCGCGGGAAGCGACACCACCCCGACGAGAACCGGGAGCCTCTCGCAAAAAGATCTAGCTGCGAGACGTAAGCAGGTGTCGCAAGACTGGAACGATTTTCAGGATATACTACAGAGAGTCTCCAAGCACTCTCGCGAATATTCCGATATGGACCGAATCATTAAGGAGAACAGCACGATGCAAAGTGAACTTGCCGAGAAGACAGCTGAGCTGTCGGAGAAGAATAAACGCATCTCTTTTATAGAAGCGCAAATGCTGGACACTTTTGAGGCTCGTTACAAGAAGTGGGATAAAGAAACGGCTGATCTCAAACGACAGGGAGAGAGGGAAAAAAATCAGGCTGAAACCACGTATAAAAGGAAAGTACAAAGCATGGAAGCGGATTTAGTGTCCTTGCAAGAGAATGTTCGCTTTCTAGATAGCCGTCTAGCTCAAGCGACCGAGGAAGCAGATTTCGCGAGAAAGGAGTGCGATATCAACAAGCGTCGGCTGCAGGAATGGGACAATTATCTCTCCCAACTGAAAGACATGAATCTCAATGATTTGTAAGTGAAATACTTACGTTGGCGATGCCTAGACATCCAATATACTGACTCTAAGGTCTGATAGAAGGGTAAATCTGGACCAGTTTTTCCAACGCTGCCTTGATGTGATGAACACCACTTTTTCTATTGATCTCCCTAGTCAAGCGTTGAAAGTATGTTCGCTCCCCGGTCACTACCTCTAAAACACTAACCTTGCCTTAACAGGATATTACCTCCTGGGAGAAGCTGAGGGGGCTGCGTGTGAAGCTAAGCTTTCCTCCTACTAACTCCCCCGTAGCTAAGCTTATGCGTGTGGCTGCTGCATTGCATATCTTCGCCGCCCAGCTCTACACGAATATTTTCAGGCCATGGTACGTCCCTGAGTCTGTTGAAGAGAGCTGGAGGACCAAGGATATCCTGAACCGTCATTTCGGGGCCAGGAGCCGGAAGGGTGATATTGTGCGCGCACTCCTCCTCTCCAATCGTCAGACAGAAGACGAAAACAACGCGGTGGCCGATGTGGCAAGAGAGGCATCCGAGAATGTTCATGAACAGCTGCGCCTTTTCCTTAGTGGTGATGGCACAGAATTCCAAGCCAGGCTGGAGGAATTATTTAAAGAGGCTGCGAATCTGTGGCTAGAAATGCAGCACAGTAAAAAGGAAATCGAAGTTCATATTGAAGAGCCCCTTGAGTACGAATACGACTGGGCTTGGTTAGAGGCTTTCGGCAAAATAACTCAGCAGCAACAGACGCCACAATCTGAGGCGTTGTATCTTTTCCCACGCTTACATATCCCTGGGGACGAGACGGTCGTGCACCAAGGATACGTGCTCTGGCATGACCAGGCCGAAGTTATCTCCGCCCAGCAGGAAGTGAGCGAGTGCAGAAAGAGGAACAGGCGGGGCGCGGGCGGAAGCTCCATAAGTGGATCTGCACGGAGGGATTCGTTGGTTATCAGTGTGGAAAACGGTAACGTGCAATCTCCTCAAGTTAGTCCAACCATTAGGAGAAAGGATTTTTTAGGTGGAGGAGCGGCCCCGCCGTCCCACGGGAGCAGCAGCCAAATTTGAGACCATTTGAAAGGGTTGGCAGATTCTCAAATAGTGGGTCAGCTACCTAGTATAGTCTTATAGAAAGTTATTATTATTACCAGGGTAGACAAATAAACTTCTATCGAGCTTCTTGCTTGGATCAGTAAACAGGGCCCTTTACTTAGGAGCAAATCACCGTCAGCTCTTCAGCGCTCAGTCACGTTCACACGCCGTCTATTTCCATCGAGGGTTAGCCTGTCCGAGCCACACTCTGCTCGCACCAGTAGAAGCGAGAATTCCGTGGGGTTTGTTGGCAGGGTGATTTCAATATACAGTAGAGTTTGGACCCATTCCCCACAAGCATCGTAGCATCCTCAAGGGGGAATGCAAAGCATTTTGCCGCTTTAGAACTCGAGAGGAATTCTTTGGCAGTTGAATGAAGCAGCTGAATAATATCTGAGGGCCGACCTTGCTCTGTTGATCGTCTAACCTGTTTTGTTCTACAATTTTTGGTGACAGGAAGTCCAAGAGCGGTCCACACAAATCCAAGGGGCTGCGGTGGAACTGTGACCAGTTGTCAATTTGCACTCGATGTGTCCAGAAGGGATCCCAGCTCAAAAGCTCGCGGTCTTTCTTATCGGGCATGGCAAGAGCATCTCATAGCTCTGAGAGGCGCAAAGGCTGATGCAAAGATGCTCCGTAGGCCCAAATCAAGCTCTTTCTAGAGAGTACCAAAAGGTCACTTCCTCGCCCTTCATACCGCTCGCCTTTGATACTGTTAGACAGCCTAGTAATGACATCACCAACAATAAAGCTATATAGATTTTCGATAGTTGGCGGTAATGTATCAAGTGTCTTCTCAAGGATATCGAAAGTATATGCGGGGCAAAGAATTGTTGAGAGGAGTGTTTTGACGATAGTTGAAATCTAGAAAACAATGCCTCCGGTGTTCTCCGTCAAGTACTCCGTGCTTTTATTAGGGAATCCTCCTCAGGGCTAGGCAAATGTCGAGCAGATGAAGACGATCCTCTGGCATATGGTGTCTGCCATAATGTTGGGTTAGGCGAAATTTGAAATCTTGGCTGTAAGCCCCGCCTTTGTGAAGCTGAACGGAGGTTTTCGTACCGATCCATTATCGGAGCTCATCAACAGATCCTCGCGGAGGGCTTCAAGGCTGGCGACAATGACCCGTTGAACATCTCACCGTCGAATCTACCCTGGATTTTGCCTTTCAGATTCACGCGATGTTTCGTCTTTTTAAAGTCTTTGTCCGAAAGGCCCGAGTATGCAGTGATGCTTTTCTGAATGCTCATGCGGAGCCCGCCGAGCATGATCGCGATAGGCCCGCCGGTCGAGGTATCAATCATGTCAAAATGCTTCCAGGCTCGGGCGGGTTCTCCGAGTCTACCGTTTTCATGAGCTGCCGGAGGATCATCAGCGACGAGAGACCGCGCACCCCACCACCGTCAAGGGAGAGCAGGAAGAAATCACTTTCGTCAGGTGGTTGATGTGCGGTTAATATCCTTGTCATCTCCACCAAGAGCTTGACCCGTAACAAAGTATAACTGTATAGAAGAGTTTAAGGGCAAGAAAACACTGAAGACAAAGTAACAGACAACATATCCCGTTGAGGCGCGACGCTGAGGCCAGCTTGGCACCGTGCTGAGCTGTACACAAAGGTTCGAATAAGGGCCTCCTATTGGCTAATACTTATCGATATCGTTGCGCTAGAATCAACGGGTTAAGGGATATGTTTATTAACCCGGACCCCGGCTAATAACAGAGCCAAGCCTTGTGTGGCTGGGCTCACGCCCCGCAGGAACTAGACACCAGCATGCCTGCATCGCCACGTCACTCGTAGCGAAAAATTAAGTTCCGGGGAACAGCTGAGCGTGGTCCGGTCGCCGATGGGGATCGGCGAAAGCTCAGCGTGATCACCGATAGAGCCGCCGGAAAAAGGTCGGCGGTACCTAACTTTTACCTACAGTAAAAACTCCTTATAACGATAACGGTGTTATAACGATATACTCTATATTACGATCTACACCCCTTAATTAAGCCTTTTTTGGTGTAATATTACGATATTCTGATATTTGACGATATCGTTAAGGTGGCCCCACCAAAATCGTTATAAGGAGTTTTTAATTCATTAGATTTGACCTTTCCTTACCATAAGTTCAGCCATTAATCTTTATCACACAACGATTAAAATTTATTAAAATAATACTCAGATCTTACTCTCTATACTTAATTCTGTTTTATTTATTATGCCTAGATCTTAAAATCCTTAAAGGTAACGTCGCCATGGATTCTCTGACTTTAAGCGTTAGAAAATACGCGCCTACTAGATAAAACACCCTTACTTATTACAAAAATACGTTACTTTATGGGTAAGCGACTTCCTCCGTTAAAAGATTAATTAATCCTTAATATTAGAAATACTAAGCGATAAATTTAACCACCTTAATTCTGCTAAATTGCCACGCGGATACGGCGGGTAAGAGCAACAGCGCGCTAGCGAACATCCTCTCCTTAAGGAAGCTCTCTTTAAGTGGCACTAACGCTTACAAATCTTACGCATTCCTATTACGGGCGATCTTATACGTACTGCCGCATCTTAATTATAGCAACGGATACCTTTGCTAGCTTAATTGCCTAAGCTAAGGTGGTTAATTGGGTGGCTAGAGGGTTTTAAATCTCGCAACGGAATTCGCAAAAGGAAGCAATATAGCGAGGCTGCGTTAGCTAATATAGAAGGTGCTAAAGATCGCATAATAGAGCTTCGTGCGATCGTTGTGTTCTTTCCGTTAAAAGATGTTTATAATATAGATGAGACTAGGCTCTTTTAGAAGGCTATACTAGATACTATACTGGCTACTAAGGCTTTCTTAGGAATGAAGAAGCAGAAGGCAAGAGTCTCTCTAGCCCATTATTCTAACGCAGATGGCTTAGATAAGCTTCCTCTCTGGATAATTAGATCCTTAGCTTAGCTACAGTATTTTATAAAAGCTTACGTTAATATCGCTTCGCTTAATATTATATAGAAGAGCAATAAGAAGGCCTGGATAACGATAGTAATTATAACTAAATGGCTCACCTAGTTTAACAAAAGGATGTATAGCAAGAGAGTCCTCCTTCTACTTAATAATTTTAGTGCGCATAAAGCAGCTGTTCGAATACTTACTAAAAATAATACTCTTAAGAATACACGGGTTGAGTTTCTTCCTCCTAATTGCACCTCTGTATACCAGCCACTTAATTAAGGAATTATCGCAAACTTTAAGTTATACTACCAACGATATTAGCTTAAATTTATAGTAGAGCACACCCTTTAAGATTAAGATCCAATTAAGCAGATGCATGTGCTTTGGGCCATTTAATAGGCAATTGTAGCCTAGAAGGAAGTTATACTAAAAGTAATTAATAATTGCTTCGTCAAATCTACTCTCTTTGGCTTAAGAGAAGGCCCGCCGCCTCGCCCTTCTAATTATATAGATCCGGTTATTAATAAGGTACAAGAGATGGCTAAACAACTACGTACTGCTGGAAGGATCTATAAGCTTATGCAGTGTTCTTAATGGACTGGATCTACCTCTGGATTGGTCTAGATATCTAAAATTTAATATAGATCCGGTTATAGGGTTTGATTGGCTTAATCTAAACTGGATTTGGAGTCTCAATTGTAACTGGATATCTAATAGATCCAGTTCTATATATAAGTGGTGAGACTTCGGGTATAGGCGAACGCCGCCCGAGCGATCTAAGCCAATCGCTATACAATCTTAAGCCGTCTATGAAGGCTCAATCTGTTGTGTAGCGACTAATTTGATCCAATGCAGTTAATTAAGCTGAGGTCGTTGATCCTGACGCGTCGTCCTTCCTGACGCGTCGTCCTCATCGCGTTACCCTTATTACTGCCCTTATCGCGTTACACTTATTACTGCCCTTATTGCGCCGCCTCTGCCGCTGCCTATCTTACTGCCCTTATTGTTTAACCTATCTAATCCTCCTAATCTTTCTAATTATATGAAGAGCTTTGTTACTGTTACCGGCCGGACAACGCGCGGAGGTAGGAGTAGCTATGTATTGAGCAGCCGCGCTGCAGGTAAGGCTCCTGCTGTTCCTTAAAAGCGAGTTAGTAAGGCCTTTGGCAGTAGAAGAAAGAAGCGCCTAAAGATAACTGTAGATATAATTAAGCCAGAGTCTCTTACTTATTACGAACTTAACTCCAACTCTAAGCTAGAGCTTCTACCGCCCCTAATAATTGAGCCAGGTTGAATTAAGCTTTATAGTAAATAGTATTATAAAGCTAGCAATATTGCTGGCTAAAGGCGCGGTAAGAAGAGGTTCTTGTATATATGGGGTAATAAGAAAGGGTTCGCGATTGTATATAAGACGTTAGGAGTTAAATACTACTACTGCTGCCAGTGCTTAGATAAGAAAAAGGATCCTACGTACAGGCCGCTTAGTAAGAGGCTCTGCTATCTATACTGCCTATTTACTAATTAGTAATTAGAACTTGACGGCAACTCTTTTGTTCTTAACCATTAGAAAAAAACTTACTAAATTAACCAGAGTGGCAGTAAGATAAAGCTAAAAGGGGTAATTAAGCAGTATATTGAGCAGCAGGATTATATTTAGGGTGTTTGGTTTAAGCGCTTTAAGATCCTATTAATCCGCTAGTTAGTATACTACTATATTACGTTCTACTAGATTAAAAACGTCTACTTTCTAGAAATAATTTAGCATTTATATAAAAGCCTTGTTAAGTATATTCCTTCTTATAATATAATCCGCAGCTAGGTAATAAATAAGTTTTGGAAGCAGAAGCTTTAACTATAAAACGACTTACGAGAAGCTTAATTAAATATCCACCTATTTTTTGACCTTTGGATATTACTAAACTACTATATAATAATTACAATTATTACCTATTATATTGATAAGAACGGAGCTTGATAGACGAAGCTTTTTGCTTTATAGCGGCTTAAAGGTAAATATACTGGCGTAAATTAAGCCTAGATCGTCCTTAATATAATTAGCGAGTATAAAATTGGCGGTAGAATAGGATACTTTATGCTTAATAACGCGTTAAGCAATAATATAGCTATTAACTTAATTCTAAAGACTCTTTATCCAAAAATGTTAGAAAAGCAGCGAAAGCAATGTTGACTACGGTGCCTTAGCTATATAGTTAATCTCTATGCGCAGGCGTTTCTTCTAGGTAAGAAGGCAGATACTATAATATAAGAGCTTAAGCTGGCTTATAGTAGGCACGACTTTAAGTTAATCGCGAAGATTTGGAGGTAGTAGGGAGCTTTTGGCCATCTGTATAACATTATAAAGTATATTAGAATGTTACCCTAGCGCCGTAATAAGTTCTAGAGGGTAGTAGTTAGCGGCAATTGGTTGTTATTTAATAAGCTTAAGGTAAGTATTAAGAAGATTTTTAAAATCTTATAATATTTGCCACCTAAGACCGGATTTTCTAATATCCGGCCTATAATGGTAATCTTTCTACAATTTGTTAACTAACCTCTCTATTAGCTTATTTAAAGTAATGTAATAAGATAAAACTTATATTTTAGCTTTATTATACGCGCTATTAATTATAAGCAACGTATATAGTAATTCTGCGAGACCTATAGGCCTAAGCGCGGCGACGGCGTTGAGAACGATCGCCTTATATCCTACTACTGGTTTCTTCTTAAAAAGCTTTTATCTGTCCTACAGCCATTCTATAAGGCGACTATATGTGGCTAGGGCCATAAGTATACTCTCTACCGCTGGTTTACTACTATGGATTGGCTTCTTAACTGCACCTAGGATACTAAGGTAGATTTTAAAGAACACCGTATAGAGTATGACGATTATAAAGAATACGCCTACCTTAAAGCCGCCGCCTGTACGTTATGGGAGAAGTGCGAGGAGTACTATAACCTAGCTGACGATAGTGCTGCTTACTATACTGCTTAGGTGCTCTTACTAGATAAGAAGTGGTGGTGGTTTTAGTAAAGATTTAACGGCGATGAGAATAAAAAGTATTGGCTTGCTGGTAGGCCCGAGGACCTAGAGGATCGCGGGGTTTAGGGCTTAGTAGAAGACCTTTAGCTGGAGGAGTATAAGGGCAAGTATAGTACTCCTATATCTATTAAGCCTCTGTTATTAATTAAGTTTATATAAGGTAAGACTTTTAGTAGACTTAAAAATTATAAATAGATTAAATGCGTACCTTTTAGCAGATCCAACACCTACTAAAGCTATATTAGAAGTAACCCCAAATAGATTAATGATCCTCTGGCTTATTGGAACAGCCTCTACTTCTTGTAACCTAACCTCGCTCGGTTTGCCCTTAATATATTGGCTATACCTCTTATAAGCGCTAAATGCAAACGCGTGTTTAGTTTAGCTAAGCACCTAATTACTGACCCCCGTAATTGTCTTAAAGCCGACATCGTCGAAGCTAATGAGTGCCTTAAGTCCTGGTTTGGGCGTCCTTAGGCTAAGGCTTTTGCGAAAGGCGTTGATCCTGACGTTAATGAGTAATATAAGGAAACTACTGCCAAGGCTGCCGCTAAGGAGGAAGGCAAGGCTACGGGCGAGGTAGATACACAAGCCAGCGAGCAGCAAGCCAGGCAGGAAGATGGGCAGGAAGATGAGCAGGAAGATGAGCAGGAAGACGGGCAGGAAGATAGGCAGGAAGACGAGCAGGAAGATGGGCAGGAAGACGGGCAGGAAGATGAGGTTGATGAGGACGATGTAGTCGAATATACGATCCTTGACGACTGATTTGATCCTCAACACCATGCCAAGAGTCGCGATAGTTAGCCAAAATATACAATCTATTTGGATTATCTGGTTTAACCGGTTAATATAACCGGTTAAGAGGCTTGATCCTATATTTGGATTGGATTTGAAGCGATTTTCGTATCCAATCCAGTCCATTGAGAACACTGAGCTTATGAATATTCAGAATTTCATTTATCTTCCGGGCGAAGATATAGTGGACTCTACTAAAGATCTTATTGAGCACGTAGCGGAGCTCTACGCTAGGCTAGATCGCGATGCAGAAACAGATAAGGAGGACTCCCAACAACCTCGAATTAAACTTTATAAGGCAATAGAGGCCTTACAAAAGCTTCGTCTATATGAGGAGCAACAGGAGGATAGCGAGAGGGAGGTTATTACAACCCTATTAAGGCACGAGCGTCGAATCCAAGGACGACGACTCCAAAACACCAAGCAGACGACGATCAAGTCGTTTTTTGGTGGAGCTGATCGCTCAATTTTGACTTCGGGCTCATAGATATGCAATATTATTACATAATTTTGACGTTTAGTGTGTTTTACGTACAAAGTCTGAATACAACGATACCTTTGGTATAACGATACGGATGGCGTAAAAACCCGTATCCTTATAAGAAGTTTTTACTGTATACAGAACGCGCATCGGTAGCTATATTTAACTTAAGCAACCGCACACACTAAAATGTCTAGAGTATATGCTATATATACACACGGAGATATAGACATAGATATATACATATATAGGCCGTCGAAATCGGACTCTGCACCTGTACGAGGTGACGGTTACGAACTTGCTAATCTTCGGATTTAGCAGAACCGACGCAGAGACGTCGCACAGCGTGTGGGTAGGTGCTGGTGGTGGTTGTTGAACGTTGTGGGCGGTAGTAAAAAGTTTTACATAGGATGGTGCGATCTCGAAAACTGCTCTGTTGGTACCCTTTATAAAACAGCTACTACTATCCAGCGTCCCTCTGGTAATGGTCCGTGCGGAATAGCAGAATCAAAACTACGCGTATAGCCTACATAGATTTGATCAATACATTACTATCAACCATGCCTTCCAATCGTACTTCCAATAATACTGATCTGAGCGCCAAGAGCGCCAAGGACGCATTGTGGCTGTAAAATATGTCAAATTCCATTCTGTAGAAAGGATAAGTGTTGGCTACCTTATATTAAGTGGCTTAACCCTAAGAGATAGGCTATATGGATTGTTTTATGCAGTACATAATAGATACCACGAATTTTGTATTCCTGAGATAACTTAGACAGCAGATTGATAGCCTTTACTTAATAGCAAGGCGTAGAGTTTATATAAGGAGATTCTGCTATGTGATCCGTAGCGAAGGTTCGCTTGCAATTTTGAATTATGCTCTAGCCTATCAAGAAAACTTAGCTCCCTTGATCACGTGGGACACTTCTATCCCTTAGCACGATGGGACCCTAAGGGATACTCGCAAAAAGTTCAACAAGCTTCTAAAGGCAGCGCTCCAAGTATTTAAGAGGTGGCAAAATCCTGACAGACGAAGAGATCTGTTAGAGGTGAACTGCGAATAAACTGCAACTGCACGCCAATCCTTGTTGCACAACATATCGTACGCTCCATACGCGTACATATTTAGATGCTTAGTTTCTAGCGCGAATAGCGAGAGTGCCCTCACATGACCGCGTCTCAATCCAACCCTCCTGTCCCCTTACAATTCCCTCACATCTTATCACACAGCTTGTGTAGAAATCCATTGCAGTTCGTTACTGTAGATACACAAAGCGCCAACCTATCCCGCTAGAGAATCCCTAGCCCTAGCCCTAGCCCTAGCCCAAGCACTACTTTAAGCATCCTGGTCCAGGCCCAAGTCTTCCCTGGCCGGAACGATGCGGAGCGTGTTGGTGTGGCCCATGCCGCCTCGCCAGCCTTGCACACATACGACGGCGTCGCCCTTGTTGAGCACGCCGAGCTTGATGGCGTTCATAATACCCCATGTAAGACGGCGGTCGACATCCTCTTGCCACGAAGCTTTGCTGAAGTCGGGTTTAGGCTCAGGGAAGTAAAAGGGGTAGACACCACGGTAGAGATGAGAGTACTGTTTAAGTTAGTTGAAGTTAGGAAGCAGGAAATGATTTCGGGTACTTACGCGGGAGGCCATAGCGTTTCGGGTAACCATGATGATTGGGCAGACGGGTCGGTATTTGGAAACCAGGCGCGCAGTGTTACCGCTGGTCATCGTCAGCTTTAAATCCCCAACCTCCGCTTAATCAGAAAGAATTTACCTGGTGGTCAAGACCAAGATAGCCCCGGCGTTCTGCTCCAAACTTGCGCTCACAGCCGCCATAGCGCAGGTTTCTGTAGTAGGAACCGGAACCGGGGCCAATTTCCTCAACTCATCAAAAGCGCTCACATATGGGATAGCAACCTCGGCCAGCAGACATGTCTCGTGCATCATAGTGACAGCTTCCACAGGGTAATTGCCCTTGGCAGTCTCACCAGACAACATGACGCAGTCCGCGCCATCCAACACTGCATTACCGACATCACTGACTTCAGCTCGGGTCGGGCGAGGGTTGTATGTCATGGATTCGAGCATCTGGGTCGCGCAAATAGCTGGCTTGCCTGCAATGTTGCACTTGGTGATCATCATCTTCTGGGCGATGAAGACCTGGCTGGGCGGGATTTCGATACCGAGATCACCACGCGCAACCATGACGCCGTCCGTCTCCCTGAGAATCTCATCGAAGTTGTTCACACCCTGTTGATTCTCAACCTTGGCGATAATCTGAATGTGCTTACCGTCCTGGCCCAAGACCTCACGGATGGCTTTGATGTCGTCGCCGCGGCGGATGAACGAGGCGAAGATCATGTCGACCTTGTTCTTCACGCCGAAGCGGAGATCTGCCTTATCCTTCTCTGAGAGAGCAGGAAGGTCGACATCGGTTTTCGGGAGGTTGACACCCTTTTTAGAGGAGATCTTGCCGTTGTTCAAACATTTGCATTTTACGGTCTTGTCGTCAACGACTTCGAGGACTCCAAAGGAGAGGACACCGTCATCGACGTAGATCGTACGACCTTTTTCGATCACTTTAGTGATGTTCTTGTAGTCGACGTACCTAATAACAAGAAGTGTTAGCTTCAGCCTTCCGTAAAGTTTCTAAGCAAGGTTTGAGCTTGTAAAAGTAACACCCACATATTCTTATTGTCACTCTTTGTTGCATATACCTCGTCAGTCGTGATGTTCATTATGTCACCAGCGCTGATTGGAATGTCCTCATCCCCGATAGTGTTTCCAGTTCGGATTTCAGGGCCTTTCTAAACTCGAGTATATTTATGAGTTCATATCGACGTGTAGTGGATAGAGAGGATAAACGCACGGTATCCAGAGCAATTGCAAGAGGTCTACCAGGCTGAGTGCGCTCAGCCTCTCGCGCATTGTCAATGACAGATTGGTGGTACTATCGAGCGATTAGCTTCCATTCGATCGAGTAGACTAGCCTTGCAACCAGACGTACCTCATATGATCCGTGAGAAAAGTTCATGCGAACAACATTGAGACCAGCTACAGCTTATTAGCATTGTGAATTTCAGCATTCGAAAAGCTCCAAGTTACCTTTTCGCAGGGCGTTGATCTTCTGAGCAGAATTTGTCTTCGGACCTGCCGGGAAATTGTTAGCCAGTTCCAATTCTGAGAGGTTGAATTCTGAAGCAGCTCTCCCGCAGCTCTGCACTCACCAATGGTGCCGATAATTGAAGTCCGGCGGTACTCCTTCGCAGGATGGTACTCGGTGTTTAGCTGTGAGAGCCATTCGATCCTCGTCCGGCCAGCACTCAAGTGATCTAAAGCGTTCGCCATGACTGAGGGTACCTCTCAAGGTAAGTTGGGAGGTGGGAATTTGGTGTGGATGTGAGGGATTTGGGAGAACTAAAAGTGGTTGAGGCAGGGAACAGATCAGCAAGTTGCATTTAAGCACGGGTAGTTTTCATTAGCTTTCGTTACTCGGGGAGCGAAAGGGAGGAGCGGTTGGTACCTTTTACGGGATTACGTGGGGCAGATGGTAAATGGGGCCGGCGACGTTGTGCAACAGCTGTAATCACAGCTTCAGGGTCAGAGTGGAGATCAGACCGGAATACAGAGTAAGCTGGAGCTCCGGCAGTCTCAGGTCATTGATTTCTCATTTATACGCAAAGGTGGAGCAAAAAAAGAAGCAAATCCATGCAAGCAGATTTGACGTCCATGTGCAGCGATTAGATTCACCCCACCACCCCAAAAAGCTCGCATTGCGATAAGGCCAGGCAACAAGTTGAACTCCACGGAATTGACGTCCAATGATTTCCGTTTCTTCGTCTTTGAATCAAGCTAAACTTCAAGAATTACAAAGTAAATATTCACCGTGTGCTGCGTGCCAGAGAGGCTTAAATGCAAAAGAACAAAAACTTATTGGAGCCTTGGGTTACCTTTTGTTGCGCGTATCGAATAGGCTAAGGCTTAAAGAAGAACGGCCCGATTTCTCCGAGGAAATTTTCGAACTTAGTCAGCTACCAGATGTTGTAATCACGTGATTAACTTAATCGACTGCTCACCTGCGCTATCGAGCCACCCAGCTCCATCACAAGATACGGACTACACCCGGCCCAAGTGACCTCCTATACATCACGCTACAATTTCTCTCACTCCCTCCTACTCTCAACACCCTATCTTGGTTCTATAAAACCCATTGTAACCACAAAAGTCGGCCTATCATGGTTGTACGTAACCCAATTTGTTCAGCTGTTGGGCGAGCTACTTCTAACATCCCATCCAGCTCGGCAGGCTAACACATTACGCCTTCGACGCCGTTCTCTGTGCGCCCTCTCCTCCAGTACCCGTACGCATAATCTCTCGGCTAATCTACCTCCCAGTCTCCGCCTTCCTGGCCGGCGTGAAGCGGTCAACAGGCTTAACGTACGGCATCCCTCGCACCCACCTATTCCACTCGACCCACTGAGTTATTTTTTCCCAATGCGACTATATGAAAGAGAGCACCCAAGGCTAACATATCCCACATCCTGGGACCGTAGCCCCAGCATTCGATCAGAGAGTGTCACTGAATCACCTGAGCTCAAAAAATGGATCGATAACTACCTCTGGGTCGGCGAGTGGGCGATGGACCAGAGCGTCGCGATTATGGCCTCGACATCTTTTTTCGAAAGGAAGCGCTAGGGATAGGGAACTTGGGCGAAGAGTGGGTTGGACATACAGTCATGGCATTGGTTGACGAGGTTGATGAGCAAGAAAAAGAGCAAGGGCATGTATCAGTGATCATGTTGGCTCTATGAATCGATAGTTGGCGTTAGGGCGCGATACCTCTCGGGAGTGCTTCACAGTATCATCAATGGAACAGTCAAGTTTGTACAGTCTCGCGATTCGATATCCAACGTAAATACTGCTATCAATAGGACGTCCGCGCTTCCACTTAGAGAATCGACGTAATTACCTCAGTAAAACAACGCGCGCGAACAATGGACAGAAAATGATCCGAACCCTCTTCAACTCTCCATAACACTGTCTAACTGAAATATGAAGAAACTGAATGACTAAAACGACCAGGGACCGCTGAGAATCTTCAAGAAGCCAGCTCTAAAAGACCTCAAGACCGACGGAATTGGTATCTGAATACTATCCAACCGCTTAATCGAGAACACCAGACTAAAAATACCAATCAACATCTCATCCAATCAGCTACTCCAACGACCTCTAGCCACACCTCGTTCTTTTCATTTCGCCTCTTGCTGTCTCTTCTCCAACATCCCCTCATCTACTAGAACACCCTCCCCATCTCCACTACCCCAACTCCCTCGCATCCCTCTCCTCCTGCGCCAAATAGCTCCCAGCCCGCTCCGCCAGCAACTCGCCAACCCTGTGTTTCCTCAACTCCCGCACTTCCGCACTCTCCCGATCAAGCGCCAAGAGCTCCTCGTCCTCGCGCCGCCCACGCTTGCGTCCCACAACCGCACCAGCGTCTGCCTTCGCGCCAGGCGCAAACTGATCATTCGCTAACGCACACCCTAGCAGATGCCCCCCGTTCCGCACCTTGCAGTTTTTGCACCGCTCACTCTGCGCTCCCGCCTGCGACGCTGCCGCCCGCTCTGCCGCCGCTTTCGCGCGAGCGGCGCGGTCGGCATGATCGGCGTGGTCGAGGTTCGCAATCTTCGGCGGCAGGGTCTGGAAGACGCGGAACGCGGTATCGCAGGGGCGCTTGTGGGCTCCGCCCACCCCGTAGCAGTACTTGCAGACTTCCAGGTAGGCGGCTGAGGGTGCGGCAGGGATTCATGGAGTTGGTGCTGCGTCGTAGCCTCGAGGTACGGAGGATGCTGGCGCGTAGCCGGGCGGAGGGGGAGGGTTGGGGCGCTGTGGTGTCGCTGTTGCTGCTAAGCGCTTCTGCTGCGTCGCGGTGGGACGTTTGGTAATAGTCGTGCTTGGGCGACTCTGCTTGTTCGACCAGCGCGGAAATGGTGGCGTGGGTGTCGATGGAGGTGCGAGCATCAATGATGTGTGATGAGGAGCTGAGGACGAACCGGTAGCCTTGGTGTCAGGAACGGTTTGGGGAGTTGCCGGTGCGACATGGAGATATGTGTGCTGGAAACTGCGCTCGCGGGCTGGGTGACCTGGCGGGACCTGGGCTGGGAGGTTTCTGAACGGGTTTGCCGCCGCTAGTGGTAGATAGCATCGGGATGCGGGGATATCGCCGGTATGCCGGATTTCTTCCTAACACAGGTTGGTCATACCGTTGCAGACCTCCTGATACCTGATATTGATGAGGTGCTGCAAATCGATGGTGTTGCGGAATTGCTGACGCAGGTTGGTTCTGAACAATTCCTCGCTGATTCTGGAGGCGCGTATATGATACAGAAATCGTTGGATCGATGCCGTTGTGATCTTGAGGATATGCTCTTGGAGGAAAACGCTGCTGCTGGGGCGGTACTGGCGGAAAAGATTCTGGCTGAGGAAACGTCATGCGGCCCAAGACAAGACGATCCGGATAGCTGTTACCTTGAGGAACACGAATGCACCCAAATTGGAAAAGATATGGCATTCTAGGTCTTGCTCAACGTTGATTTGTGGACAACGGTGGGTATGCCTTAGGAGACTGAGTGAGAGGCTGCATGCTTCTAAGATGTATATAGGATACTGGTGGACATTTCCCTTCTCGGCCGATGCTATTGACACAACACCCATTGTGTGGGCCTATTGTCACATCCTATTCCTCTCTGACCTTAGTTTACCCGATTCTGACTCAATCGCAAGGTGAATCCGCAACATACTTCGCGCCAAAAGGCTATTAATATGGATAGTAGATGCAAAATCAACCATTGAAACTATAAAACTGGCCTGTATATTTCTTTTTGTTATTTGACAGACCACCTGGAGAGTGACTCGATTTAGAAAAGGTATTCTCCCATTCGACCTCTTCTCAGACTGGAGTGAACACCTTCACTTACATCCATTTCGATACCTCACCAAAGTTCAAACGGCTCTGGAAACCTCTCTGAAGCACTCCAGAACCAGCCTGCAGGACATGATGGGAAACTTGATGACCTGTTGTTCAACGGAAACCTCTACCTACCTGTCAACGGATAACTTGTCTCCCGTACGCCCAAGGCAAATGTCACAGGAGGTCTTCAGTCCCTCAAAGGGACTCCGCTCGCCATTACCTTATATCTCGGACGCTATCTCCAATACATTATCAAGCCCAACTGTAACGCCGCCAACTAAATGCAGCCGTCGCTTTTCCCACCTCCTGGTTCCAGACATCTACCCTCTCGCGCACGTTTCCGTAGCCGAAAACGAGCAAATCATGGCTGAGAAGAGACTCAGAGATCGCACTGCTAGACCCAATGCTAGCTATTTATCTAGAAAGATTGCACAAGATATAGCAACCTTGCACCCATCTACCCCTGGGCTTACGTGGCACGATATACCGGCAATTGAGGAGGCGGAAATAACGTGCACAGACCCAAGAGCTAGATATTGTGTATCTACTATTGAGTTTGGCGAGCAAGGCAAGAAAGTAGAGAACTGCCCGAGCAGAAACGGGCAGAGAAGATTGGAGTAGAGGACTCGGGAAGGTGGGGTGTTGGGTGGGTCGGAGTTTGAGCAGTGGGTGTCACAGGAGAGGAAGATACAGAGCAAGTTGAGAAACCAAGAGCTGGAGCAGAACACAGAAGAGGGGCGAAGGAGGAGAGAAAACGCAAGAATGAAGAAAGCGAGATTTTGGAGGCTCGGGTGGGTGTGGACTGCAGGGTGGTTTTGGATAAATCTTATCGCGATAAGATGCAATGGATATCCTTATCGCGATAAGGATATCCATTGC